>Ga0256406_1001335_pt1 | contig 40342 bp, 36 predicted proteins | sample RumenRJG_03DNA_FD_185986 | JGI IMG/M metagenome (GOLD analysis project Ga0256406, IMG submission 185986) | Bovine rumen microbial communities from Lethbridge, Alberta, Canada - RJG_03 | ecosystem: Host-associated > Mammals > Digestive system > Stomach > Rumen | place: Canada: Alberta | collected... | reverse complement strand
GGCTGATTATGTTCGGCAACTCCGCTTTCCGGCTTTCCCCTGACCGGATCTGACGCGGACTCGAAAGCTTTGTTCCCTTTCGATGTCCCTACTATAAGGGCTTTACCTAAAATGAAGTTTAAATCAGATCATGTTTCTCCGGATTTCTGCAAATATTTCTTTCTGAAAGACAGGCAGATAATTCTGCAGATCACAGGTGATGTCTGCCATACGAAATACTTACACAATAACTCCCTGCCACATACTGTATAAGCTACGGATTGCTCCGTGCTTCGCACTCCCGCAATCCTACAGGTATGAGCACTTTCGTTCCGCTTACGCGTCACTTCGTGCTCATACCTGTTGCCTTCGAAATCGCATACAGCCTCTTACACACGCTTCGCGTGTGACGAGTCTGTCTGCGATTCGAAGAGCTTATACAGTAAAAGAGCTTCCCCTCCCGGGAAAGCTCTTTCAGACCTTTTTGTGCTGCTCTTGCTGTTCTTTAGTCTTTTTTATTCTGCCGGTCCGGCTCCTGCTCAGTGCAGTGAAAGTCGGTAAACCGTATCTGAGGTGAATTTTTCACCTTTTTTCAGGACAGGGCTGGCAAAATCCGTCTTGTTCACAGAATCCGGATAAAATTCCGATTCCAGCGCAAAGCCGTCACGGTCATGATAGACATGTCCGGCCTTGCCGGGCTCATCTCTCAGATAGTTGCCGGTGTAGAACTGAATGCCCGGGAGATCGGTAAATACATCCATCTGTATACCGCTTTCCGGCGAACATACGGTAACCGCTTTGCGCAGTTCTCCCTGATCATCGCCGAGACAGAAACAGTGATCATATCCTGTTCCGTTTTTCAGCTGACCGTCATCCAGTCCTAAATCTCTTCCGATCTCCTTCGGTTCCGTGAAATCAAAAGGTGTTCCCTGAACCCGGCGCAGTTCGCCGGTGGGGATGGATTCGCTGTCAATACATACGAAGCGGTCTGCAAAAATCTGCATCCTGTGATTCAGTATGGTTCCGCTTCCCTCGCCGTTCAGATTGAAGTATGAATGATTGGTCGGATTAAAGATCGTATCCGCGTCTGCCTCCCCTTCATAATGAAGTTTCAGACTGCCGTCTTCAGAAAGGGAATAGGTGACAGACATCTTCAGATTACCCGGATATCCCTGATCCCCGTCGGGTGATTCCAGCGAAAAGGTGATAGCATGACCGTCGGCAGAAACGCCATCGGTATTGAAAATCCGATGATCATAGAAATCAGGTCCGCTGTGCAGATTATTGCCGTTCTCATTTGCCGCCAGCTGTACCTTTTTCCCGTTCAGTATAAAAGCCGCTCCTCCGATCCGGTTTGCGTGCCGTCCGATCGTCGCACCGATATGACCGCCGCCTTTTTCATAAGCTGATGCATCATCATGGCCAAGCGCCACGTCTGTGATTCTGCCATCTTTTCCTTCAATGGTGAACGAAACGAGCGTTGCGCCGAAATTCGTGACGGATGCGGTAACTTTTCCCGCCTTCAGCGTATAAAGTGTCGCTTCGCCGGCTGATGTACTGCCGAAACTTCTGCTCTGTGATTCCATAACTGACTACCCCCGGAATAATTGATTGTCTGTATCTGACTGAAAACAAGTGATTCTGAATCTCATTATATTACATCAGCGGATAGATTACACCTGATTATAACTTTATATCGATGCGTGTCGACGGCTTAATACAGTAAACCCCATACGATAAATCGTGCCACATACTGTATAAGCTACGGATTGCTCCGTGCTTCGCACTCCCGCAATCCTACAGGTAAGCCCGACTTCGTCGGTCTGTCGCGGCGTTCGCCTCACCGTATCACGCTTCGCGTGTACGGATGCGGCTCACTGCCCGCGTATATTCGCACTTTCGTTCCGCTTACGCGTCACTTCGTGCTCATACCTGTTGCCTTCGAAATCGCATACAGCCTCTTACACACGCTTCGCGTGTGACGAGTCTGTCTGCGATTCGAAGTTCTTATACAGTAAAAAGGCTGCCGCATTTCTGCGGCAGCCCGTTCATTCTATGCTGTTTCTGTAACTGACACCTGATTAGTCATACAGGTTCGGAGCGATCTGATCATCGTTCATGTTGTCTGCATTGTACCAATAACCAGGAGCATCAACATCTTTCAGTGTATCGCCGTTAGCAGCTGCTGTCAGAGCATACAGTGCATAATAACCCATCATCAGAGGAGACTGGGTAACAGCGCCGTACATCTGGCCGGACTGGATAGCGCCCTTGATGGTAGAACCAGCATCGAAACCAACTGCGATAACATCACCTGCGGAAGCGTCAGAGCCGAGAACGGAAAGGTTAGCATCTGCTGCAAGAACACCTTCTGCTGCGGTCTGGTTGGAACCGAAGATTGCGATGGTATCTTCCTTGGAAAGGATGGTCTGTGCCTCAGTGGAGCAAAGCTCTACAGTGGTCTGTGCCGGAACAGCAACCTCAATAACTACATCTGCGCTGCCCTCATCACCGTCAGCACCCTCAGCGTTCTGAGTATAATACTCGTTGCCGGTAACTGCTACGGTCTTGCCGTCCTTCTGGATCAGCTTGATCATCTCATTAACGAAACCAAGAGTTCTCTGCTGAATGTTCAGAGCGGTTGCATCCTGAGAAACCTCGCCGATACGAACCTGTCCGTCAGCGTTCTTAACCTTATCTTCGATTGCTTCCCACATACCATCGGCAGCAGTAGCACCTGCAGCGGTATTATCGGTAACAACGGTGCAGGCCATGGAGCCTTCCGGTGCATCTGCGATACCGGTATCGAATGCAACTACCGGGATTCCCTTGTCTGCGCAGGTCTGCAGAGAATCAAGTACAGAAGAAGTATCGCATGCAGCAAGGCCAAGTCCCTTCGGAGAAGAGGAAATAGCGGAGTTCAGCATGTTAACCTGATCGGCGATATCGGACTCGGAGTTCGGTCCCTGTGCGGTATAGGTAACACCAAGCTCTTCAGAAGCCTTGTCCATACCCTTCAGGGCTGCCTGCCAGTAGGTTGACTGGAAGGATTTAACGATGATCGGGAACTCATAAGCTTCATTAGCCTTCAGTCCGTCGAACTGATCAAGGTTGGTCCATCCGCTGTCATCAGAAGATGAGCTTGCAGATGTGCTTGCTGTGCTGGTAGCTTCAACTGCCTCAGAGCTTGCGGAAGAGGTGGACTCTTCAGCAGCGCTGCTTGAAGATGCTGCAGCGGTATCCTCAGCTGAGCTGGATGCTGCTGAGCTTGCAGCTGCTGAACTGGAGTCAGCTTTGCTTGCAGATGATGTAGCGGTACTGGATGATCCGCAGCCTGCGAACAGAGTCGCAACCATAGCTGCACTAACGAGAGATGCAACAACTTTCTGTTTCATGTTTGATTCTTCCTCCTTCAATTATAAATCTCTTTGTTTTTATATTCGGCCTCCGCGGCTTCTCCTCGCGGAGGCTTCATATCATGATAAACAGTGACTCTTTTAAGCGTCCTCAGAATAGCATAAAATGAACAGTTTGTAAACAGATTTCGAATTTAATTTGAACTGTTTATGGATTTTTAATCATTCTGCCGTGATCATGCTGTCGCCGCTGCTCTGCGTTTCTTCACGATATCGATCATGACGGAAATAATCAGAACCGCACCGGTGATGATCTGCTGCCAGTTCGACTGAAGTCCGATGTACGGAAGTCCGGTCTTCAGGAGAACGATAACCATGGTACCGATGAACGAACCGATAATGGAACCATAACCACCGGTTGCGGATACACCGCCGACAAATACGCCGCCGATACCGTCCATTTCAAGGCCGGCGCCGGTACCAGGCTGAACGGTAGGGGTAACTGCCGCATAGGCAACTGCCGCGAAACCGGTCAGGAGACCGCAGACTGCATAAACCATAACGTGATAGAACTTTACGTTGATTCCGGAAAGTGCCGTTGCTTCACGGTTGGATCCGATAGCGATCGTGTAACGTCCGAATTTCGTATGGTTAAGAACGAACTCAAGCACGAACATCAGGATCAGCATCAGGACAATGCCGAATGGGAACTTGAATGCAGAACGTCCTGTGCCGAACTGCCACTTGAAGATCGAGTGGAACCAGCCGCCAGGCTGCTGCAGTGTCGGCCACGGGGTAGCGCTGAGTGCCGAACCGACGCCTCGGGTGATCATGCAGGTGGACAGCGTCGCGATGAAGGGAGCCAGACCCATCACACCGACGAGAATACCGTTAATGATACCGAAGGCCAGGCCCAGAAGCAGGCAGAGCACAATGGCTGCGCCTACCGGCAGTCCGTTGTTACGGACAAGCTGTCCTGCGATCAGTGCATAGCAGACCATGCCTGTACCGATGGACAGATCAACGCCTCCCGTAATCAGCGGGAAGGTAACGCCGAATGCCATCAGAATATCGTAATACGAGAAATCCAGCATACTCAGGAATGAAGAATACTGGCGGAACTCCTTACTGAAAATGAGATAAACGACCGTCAGGGCAACTGCAACAAGAGCTGCAATTACACGCTGATCATTAAATATTGATTTCTTCTTTGTCATATCCGGTCTCCTCCTCAACTGATGTTACGGGTAGCCTTATCCATGATGCTTTCCTGTGTAGCTTCGGCAATATCCATTTCACCGGTCTTCTTGCCTTCACACATGATCACGATACGGTCACTCATTCTGAGAATCTCGGTCATTTCAGAAGAAATCATGATGATCGATTTCCCTTGTGCTGCCAGTTTGTTCATCAGCTTGTAAATCTCGTTCTTTGCGCCGACATCGATACCTCTCGTCGGCTCATCGAAAATAAGAATATCGCTGTTCTTTACAAGCCACTTGGCAATGACCACCTTCTGCTGGTTACCACCGGAAAGATTCATGACCAGCTGATCGGCACTCGGAGTCTTCGTTGCCAGCTCATCAATAAACTTTTCCGTAACCTGTTTTTCTTTCTTCTTGTCAATGAAAATGCCGTGCGTATATTCTTCGAGGCATGCGAGCGTCGAGTTCTCGATGATCGACTTGCCTACCACGATACCGTAACGTCTGCGGTCCTCGGAAAGATATCCGATACCGGCCTTAACGGCATCTTCAGGAGAATTGATCGTAACCTCTTTCAGCTGGCCGGATGCCTTGTCGAGCACGGAGATCTTGCCGGACTGCTTCGGATCGGCGCCGAAAATCGCCCTCGCCGTCTCTGTACGGCCGGCACCCATCAGTCCTGAGAAACCGAGGATCTCGCCCTTGTGAAGCTCGAAGCTTACGTCCTGTACCATACGGCCTGCATTCAGATGTTCTACCTTCAGAACAACCGGCGCATCCGGAGGGCACATGCTGTGTGTCTTCGGCTCCTCGTAGATGACACGGCCAACCATCATGTTGATGATGTCTTCCTTCGTGCAGTCCTTGGTGATCAGCGTACCCACATAGCCGCCGTCTCGCATGACGGTTACGCGGTCGGTGATGACCTTGATCTCATCCATACGGTGTGAGATATAAACAATACCCAGATTCTGAGCTCTCAGGTCACGGATGATGACGAACAGATCTTCAATTTCCTTCTCTGTCAGAGCGGCAGAAGGCTCATCGAAGATGATAACCTTCGCATCGTGTGAAATAGCTTTGGCGATCTCGCACATCTGCTGCTTTCCGACGGTCAGGTCTTTCATCCTGGCTCTCGGATCAATGTCGATCTTCAGCCGTTTAAACAGCGCCTTCGAATCCTCGATCATCTTCTTATCATCGATTCTGATGCCCTTCGTGGGTTCACGTCCGATGAAGATGTTCTGCGCAACGGTCAGGTCTCCGACCATGTTCAGCTCCTGATGCACGATAACGATACCTGCATCCTGCGCCTCACGCGTATTGTGGAACTCAACCTCTTTTCCCTGATAGGTGATCGTACCGGAATCCTTCTTATAAATACCGGTCAGAACCTTCATCAGTGTCGATTTACCGGCACCGTTCTCTCCCATCAGCGCGTGGACTTCGCCGCTTCTTACCTCGAAATCTACGTGATCCAGTGCGTGAACACCGGGGAAGGATTTGTCGATGCCTTTCATTGTTAATATTACGTCGCCCATACTCTTCTCCTTTCCCTTAGTTCTTTCTGCGCCGTGCAGTTACATCGGCGTATACCGCAACGATAACGATGATACCTGTAACGACCAGCTGGATATCCTTGCCGAATCCGGCTGCCAGAATACCTTCCTGAAGAAGAGAAATGATAAACACACCGATAACCGTACCGAGGATGGAGGCGATACCACCGGTCATGGAAGTACCTCCCATAACGCATCCTGCGATGGCCTCGTTGTTATACTGATCGCCGTATCCCGGCTGAACAGTCGTATACGTTGCTACAAAGAATACCGCTGCAATGCCTGCCATAAGTCCGCAGATGACGTAGGCAATCATTTTATATTTTCTGGTATTAACGCCGGAAAGCCTTACAGCCTCCTCATTGGATCCGAGGCAGAGGATATAACGGCCCGCTCTCGTATTATACATAATAATGCCGCAGATGATGGCCGCCAGCAGGAAAAGAACAAATCCTGTGGGGAAGCCCTTGTACGATACGATATTGGAGAACCATCCGTTTACCGGATCACTGGAAAGCGGGAAGGACTGGGAATTCACATGAGTGAAGACCGCTCCGACACCTTTCGCGATGTTCATCGACGCCATGGAAATAATGAATGGCGGGATGCTCTGATAGGCGATCATGTATCCGTTGAAGATACCGAAGATCAGGCCGACCAGAATGATAATCACTATGCTGGTACCCAGGGGCATTTTGTATGAGTTGAAGCAGTAGCCTCCGATCAGTGCACAGCAGAACATAACGGGACCGATTGAGAAATCAATTCCGCCGGTTGCAATTGAGAATGTGACGCCCAGTGACAGAAATCCCAGGAAATAAACATAGTTGAGCGTGTTCATAAAATGATTCATGCCCGCTGCTGCGAATCCCTTGATTGCAACACAGAAGACAAGATACATCAGAATGAGAACGCCGATCAGAATAACCCTGTTAAATCCGATCTTTCTGACAACTGGATTTTGCTTGAATTTTTCCAATTTTCTCCCTCCCGACTAATTTTTTTGCTTACAAGAAGTTCAGGCGGTTCTGCGTACCGTCCGGCCTTTTGTACTATTTCACCAACGGAGTCAAGGGTGAAACGTTTCGCTAGTGACAATTATCTTATATTTGTCTTTCATTGTCAACAAAAAATTCCCTGGATCTGATGTGAAATCGACCAAATTTCACAAATCATCATTGGTAGTTTTGTATTTTCCCGTTATCCTATAACCCGGTCGGAATTTCCTTCGATCAGTCTGGCCTTCAGTACGGTGATCTCCGCAGGGCTGTCTTTCCTGCCGGACAGCCGGTCCATCATCACATTGACCGCCGTGTGGCCGAGCTCCGCCATCGGCTGCTTCATCACCGTCAGATGCGGTGAGACCACATGCGGAAGAAGCAGATCGTCGAAGCCGACAAGCGATATTTCTTCCGGACACCGGACATCTTTCTCATTCAGTGCCATGACCATGCCCAGATTGAGATCGTAGTTTGTCGCGAACACCGCCGTGGGTCTGTCTTCCATCTGCAGGATTTTCATCATGCTCTGATATCCGAAAGCCACCGTGTGATACCCGTCCATGATGCAGTCTTCTCTCACGGGTATCCCGGCCTTTTCCAGCGCATCACGGAATCCCTTTGCCCTCTCCGCGCCGGTATATTCCTTCAGTGAGCAGATCAGGCCGATCTTCCGGTGTCCTTCCCTGATCAGCCGTTCCGTAATCTCGCCCGCCGCCTCGCGGTTATTGATCACGATACTGTCGACATCGCTGTTCTGCACCACACGGTCGATGGTCACCACAGGGATTCCCGCCTCCATGGCGGGTGCCAGGGGCGATGCGTCCGTCGTGCAGGGAATCGCAATAATACCGTCCACCTTCTTGCTGACAAGAAAGCGGATATTCGCCGCCTCCGTCTCCGCATCCATCGCTGAATCGCAGATCAGCATGCCGTAATTGTTTCTGCGAAGCTGATGACCGATGTGGCTGACAAGCGTTCCGTTAAACGTACTCGCGATATTGTAGACAATAACGCCGATCGTGCGGGTGCGGTTCGTCACAAGACCTCTCGCGATCTCGTTGACCTGGTAATGAAGCTTTTCAACGGCAGCATCGATTTTTTCCCGGTTTTTCGGCAGGACATTGCCGCCGTTCAGATACTTGGAGATCGTAGCAAGGGACAGGCCAGTCTCTCTGCTGATGTCTTTGATTGTCGCAGCCACATTTTCCCTCCTTTCGCAAGAGCTAAACGTTTCGTTTTTATCTATTATACCGGTCATTTCCGATATTGCAACATATTTTTTGTGCAAAAAGCAAGGGAAGGCACATTTCTGTGTCTTCCCTTTTATGCGCAATGGGCAAACTGCCGCCATGCCTCAGTAATAATCCTTCACCCGGAACGTATACTCATGTTCCTCCGGAGGGATGCTTCTGCTGTCAATATGATGGATCTCGACCCACCGGGAGGAGCTGATGGTACTGATCAGGCGCTCAATCTGTTCCCGTGTCCCCTGGGCTTCCATGAGCACCGTACCGTCGTATTCATTCTCAACCCATCCGGTTACGCCGAGTGCCGATGCCGCCTGTCTTGCGATCCACCGGAATCCGACGCCCTGGACTTCTCCCGAAAAAATCATGCGGAGCCTCAGAATCTCATCATCCGTCCCGCCGGTTCTTTTTCCCGTTTCTTCCGTCATTTCTTTTTTTCTCTTTTGTCTTTATCTTTATCCTTTTCTTTGTCTTTCTCTTTATTATTTTTGTCTCTGCCGTCCCGGTCTTTATCTTTTTTCTTCTTCTTCGGCTCATTCGCCGGAAGCTGGTATTTGTCCTGATAGGAATCGAACTCGCTCACGAACTCCGGTTCATTGCCGTCCTTGATCGCATTGAGGTATCCGTGCGTTTCAAACGAGGAATTTCTGGTCTGAATGATACATACCGCAACGTTGGAACAGTGGTCTGACACACGCTCACAGTTGGTAAGCACATCGGTCAGAATGATACCCAGCTCAGCCCGGCACTCTCCGGTCTGCAGCCGCTCAATGTGACGGTTCTTGATCTGCTTGGTCAGATCATCGATTACCTCTTCCAGCGGCTCCACATAGTAGGCCTTCTTCTCATCGTCATCCGCGAAACAGGTATAGGTCAGCTGAAGGATCTCCGTCACGGCCTGCGTGAGGACAGCCAGCTCCGACTTTGCCTTTTTCGAGAACTTCACGCCGAGATCACGCATCTGTCCGGCGGTCTTGGTCATGTTGATCGCATGGTCGCCGATCCGTTCAAAATCCGTGATGCTGTGAAGCATTTCGGATACGGCCTCGCTGTCCGCATCCGTCAGATCCTTCGCTGAAAGCTTGATCAGGAAGGTATCCAGCTGATCCTCCAGGTAATCCAGTTCCTTTTCCTGCCGGTCGATTTTTTCGATCAGCTCAGGATCATAGTTCTCCATCACGCTCATGGAATCGATAAAAGACTCCTGCGCGGCCTTTGCCATCTCAACCGTCCTCGTGCGGCACTGCTGCACGGCCAGACCCGGGGAGGTCAGCAGACGCTCGTCAAGGAGCACCTGTCTGCTGTCTTTTCCGTCTTCTTCATTCTGAACAGGCATCATCCGCTCGACAAAGGCCACCAGATGCTTTGAGAAGGGCATCAGAAGCGCGATCGTGCCAAGGTTAAAGATAGAGTGGAAGATGGCGATCTGAACCGCATTGATCGAATGGCCAAAGAAAGGCAGATGCAGGGCATACCGGAGCACCAGATAAACCGTCAGCCACACAATGGTGCCGAGGATTTTTATCATGATATGGAGTGCGGGTACGCGCTTCGCCTTTTTGCTGACGCCGATACCGGAAAGAATGGCGGTGACGCAGGTACCGATATTGGCGCCCATGACAAGCGGAATCGCCATGCCGAAGCTGATCGAGCCGGTCTGCGACAGCGCCTGCAGCACACCGATGGAAGCCGCCGATGACTGAATGACGCCGGTAAAAGCCGTGCCGATCAGCACGCCGATAAAGGGATTGTCAAAGGCCACAAGAATCCGCTGAAATTCCGGCTCCTCCGCCAGCGGAGAAACCGAATTGCTCATCAGCGTCATGCCGAACATCAGGACGGCAAAGCCGCAGAGAATCGTACCGATATCCCGGTTTTTCTGCGTTTTTGAGGCCATGATCAGAATGACGCCGATCAGCGCCACGATCGGAGAAAAGTTCTCCGGTTTCAGCATGGAAATAAAAATATTGTCCGATGAGATACTGCTCATTGAAAGGATCCATGAGGTCAGCGTCGTTCCGATATCGGAACCCATGATCACATGAATCGTCTGCGAAAACTCCATGATACCGGAGTTGACCAGTCCGACAAGCATAACCGTCAGCGCCGAAGAGGACTGGATCGCAATCGTCACGACCGCACCCAGCGCCAGGCTCTTCAGCGGGTTGGATGTCAGCTTCTTCAGCACATTCTCCAGCCGGCCGCCGGCCATTTTTTCCAGATAATTGGACATGACATTCATGCCGAACAGGAAAAAGGCGAGCCCTCCTACCAGCGAGATGATGTTATAAATAGTCATTCGTTTCCTCCATGGCTATACCGAAAAATGGAGGCCGCCTGCACGCGTCCTCCATCCGGAACACAGTCAGTGTGTGAAAATCCGGAAGCATCCCTGCGCGAATACGTCCCGGAAATCAGTCCCCGCTTCCGTTCAGCTGAACTTCAAGTGCGCGGACCTCGAGTTCCTCTTTACGGATTTCTTCATTGAACTCCTGGATCTTCCTGCAGGTATCGGCGATTTTTTCATCGTCAAACTTCAGGAATCCACGGGTCACGGCATCCGGAAGAACGAATTTCTTCTCACCCGCCTGATCAAAAGCTACGGTCAGATGGCTGCCCTCCTGTGCCGTCACCTTTCCCTCGCCGTATTTCTTATGTGCCGCCGTGCTTCCCACAAGGGACGGGGCTGTCATCTCATCCCGCCTGTTCTGCGCTGTCTTCAGTCTGGCGCGGCCGTTGCGGATGTCCCTGCGGAGCTTTTCCTGCTCCTTCTCTTTTTCTTCGCTCTCGGCGGTGGCGGCGGATTTCTTTCTGCGCTTCTTCTTCGGCGCGGCCGGCATCTCGTCATACAGCTCATAATTCAGTGCACAGTAGATAACATCAAACGCCAGAATGTGGTCATCGGAATCGATCTCCGTCACCGAGCTGTCGTCCGACTGATCCGCCTCTTCCTGCAGCGCATCATCAAGCTTTTCCTGAATTTCGCTGTGCTGCTGAAGTGCCTCGACAACCGCGCCGCACATCCTGTAATACCTGGGCAGGTCGACGCTGTCATCGGTTATCATATCCTCATCCTCACCGACGTACTGGATGAAAGTCTTGACCTCGTTTTCCTTATAGAGGAAGTTATCTTCAGGATCGGCGAAGGAGAGATACATCAGTGCCGAGCTCATTTCCTGATGGTATTTCCACTTTTCGCTGTCAACCATACGGAGAAGGCTGTTCATGCCCATGACGAACGCCTCTGCCTTCTTCTGTCTTACCTCATAATCGGAGTCATCCGGATTCAGAAGCTTGCGGAATTCATCGCGGACTGCCTCCTGCATGTCGCTGCTGTGCCTGCACAGGAAAACGACACCGTTGATCGGCTGATAGGAAGACTCGCTGATCAGGCTCTCATCGCCGCCCATGGCATTTTTGAACATGCCGCCGAAGTCCTCGGCATCCAGATCCCAGTATTTCTGGAAGCGGCTCACCGCCGTCCATTTATAGATTTCATGATTTTCCGCCGAGTTGAAAAGTTCAAACTTGTCGTTATAATTATCCAGAAGTTTCTGCAGATGCTCGTTATCCAAATTATCCTCCTCTCAGAATCAGGTACGTCATCTATTGGAACTGCTTGGTCATTTTTCCTATGCGGAGCCGCATGCCCCGTTATCGAAATCAATATAATTCCACGCCTGTCTCAGTGTCAAGACATGTATGTTCACTGTCCCAGCATCTTGCGGATATAGACCACCATGCCGATCAGCGCCGCCGCCGATACGCACACGGAGATCAGCCCCATCGCCACGGACGGGAACAGGGCCATAAAAATCTCGTCGACCCCCAGAATCAGCAGAAAAATCCCCGTTGCCGTCTGATATTTTCTGTTCTGTTCCGGATCCATCTTCTTCGGCCGGTAGTTCTTGCCGCTGAACAGATTCAGCACGTTCTCTCCCTTTCCGATAAAGAAGATGACCGCCAGAAACAGACATAAAATCGCCAGAAACCAGTCAAATGCCGGACTGATGTCCATACTTCACTTTCCTCCTGTCAGTTATTGATATCTTTTTCGACCGCTGCTGCGTCGCGCCTCATGATCAGCGCATTTTCCTTTGGTGAACTGTAATAATCTTTTCTCAGGCCCACCTGCTCATAGCCGGCGCTGTGGTACAGCCGGATCGCATCGGCGTTGCTCTCCCGCACCTCGAGAAAAATCTTCGTGATCCCACGGTCGGATGCCCTGCGGCTGAGTTCGTCCAGCAGCGCCCGGCCGATGCCCCGCTGCCGGTATGCCGCATCCACCGAGACATTCGTGATATCGCCCTCATCCGGATAGCCGTAAAAGCCGATATAGCCCGCGATCTCATCGCCTTCTGCCGCCGTCAGAAAAATCGTGTCGTCCCTGATCATGAAATCATAAAAGTCCTTTTTTTTCCACGGCACAGAGAAGTTTGCACGCTCAATTTCCGTCACACGGTCCAGATCGGCCTCCGTCATCTCCCGTATGATCCGCCGGTCCTCCCGGGCCTTTATCATCTGCTGATCCTCCGGGGCCTTATTCATAGGAATCGTTTCTCCCGTAATCCGCAGGGCGGAGCCTTTCGGATGCCTCGCTGATTTTGTCCACTTTCACGCCGGCAGCCTCCTTTTCGCGTTCCGCCTGAGGCTTTCTCAGATAATCCGGGTGATGCGCATACGAAGGAACCGTTTTCCCCGCTCTGAGGTACTGCATGCCGAGCCACGCCACCGCGCCTGCCCGCTGCCGGTTCAGATGCGCCGGCGCCACGGAAAAATCAATATGAAGCAGCTGTTTCATCTGATCGAGGTACACCGGAACCCCGTCACCGAGAAGAACTGCCTTCTTCTCCTGCATATGATTGATTCTGTCAGCGAGCTCCTCTGTCGTGCAGGCTGTCTGTTCCATCAGCACCGTCAGTCTGTGATTCCGGAATTCATAAATTCCCGTGTAGACCTGGCTTCTTCTCGCATCCATCATCGGAACCACGAGTCCCTCTGTGTCGTACAGATTGCACGCCAGCGCATCGACCGTCGGAACCTCGATCAGCGGTTTGTTCAGCGCAAGACCGATGCCCTTGGCCGTTGCCGAACCGATCCGGAGTCCGGTAAATGACCCCGGTCCCTTTGAGACCGCCACAGCGTCTGCCGTGCTCACATCAATGCCGAGCATCTCCGTCAGCTCATCCATCATCGGAAGCAGCGTCTGCGAGTGCGTCTTCTTATAATTTATCGTGAATTCTCCGAGCAGCGTGTCGTCCTCCATCCAGGCGGCCGACGCCGCAAGACCCGAACTGTCAATTGCCAGAATTCTCATCGGGTCCTCCTTCCACCGTAATCTGTCTGTAGTCAAAACCCCGGTCAGGATTTTTCCGGATGGTGACCCTGATCAGGTCGTCCGGAAGAAGTTCACGGATCCGGTCCGCCCACTCGATCAGGCACACCCCGCCGCCGAACAGGTACTCGTCCAGGCCGACTTCCTCCATCTCCTCAGGATCCTCGATCCTGTACACATCAAAATGATAGAGCGGTATACGCCCTTCCCTGTATTCCTGTACGATGGTAAACGTCGGGCTCGAGACAGGCTCCGTAATGCCAAGTCCCGCCGCAAATCCTTTGGCAAAAATCGTCTTCCCGACACCGAGGTCGCCGTTCAGTGTAAAAATCTGTCCGGGAACCGCCTGCTCTCCGAGCTTTCGCGCAAACGCTTCCGTTTCCTCCGGGCTGTTTGTCTCAATCGTCATAATCCTGTGCCTTCATTTCATCATTTACATAGTTCCGAAACGTGTTTATTCTAACATATCGTCCCTCTCCTGCAAAGATGACCCGCCGGTCCGGATCCGCAGACGGCGGAAATTTTTTTCGCAGATCCGTCAGCCGGCTGCTGCCGGACCGCAGGATATGGTATGATATACAGGTCTTTATAAATCACGATCAACCGAAAATGAAAAGGAGCAATCACATGGAAAATCCTGTTGTTACCATCACCATGGAAGACGGCGGCGTCATTACCGCCGAGCTGTATCCCGACAAGGCACCGAATACTGTCCGGAACTTCATCAGTCTTGTGAAAAAAGGCTTCTATGACGGCCTGACGTTTCACCGCATCATCCCCGGATTCATGATCCAGGGCGGCGATCCTGAAGGAAACGGCATGGGCGGTCCCGGCTATTCGATCAGAGGCGAGTTCTCCGGCAACGGTTTCGACAAAAATGACATCTCTCACACCCCGGGCGTTCTCTCCATGGCCAGAGCCATGGATCCCGATTCCGCCGGCAGCCAGTTCTTCATCATGCACGCAGCCGCTGATTATCTCGACGGACAGTACGCAGCCTTCGGCAAGGTTACGGACGGCATGGACATCGTCAACCGGATCGCGCTCACCGAGACCGACTGGAACGACAAACCAAAAACACCGGTGGTCATCCGCACCATGACGGTTGACACCAGGGGAACCGACTACCCTGAACCGGAAAAAATCTGACGTTCATCTGCTTTTCAGTTTTCTGCGGAGAAGACACGGCTATCGTACCATACGAGGCCGGTCTTCTCCGTTTCTGTCCGTCCCGAAGTCAGATCCGTTATCTCACGGATGAAGGCATCCCCGTCCTCTTCGGGGAGCACACATTCCATCTGCACCCGCTCCGTATAGGTTGAGGAAATCACCTGAATACCGCGCTCTTCGGTCATGTGCCGGATTCTTCCGACATCCGGATAGGCGGCCGTCAGCAGAATCCTGATGCCCTGCCGTCTCTCCACAAGTACACTCTGTTTCAGACAGTCCCTGGCAGCCGATGTATAGGCGCGCACCAGTCCTCCTGTCCCGAGCAGGGTCCCGCCGAAATACCTGGTCACCACCAGCACCGCATCCGTCACATCCGCTCCCGCTAGCACATCCAGGATCGGCCGGCCTGCCGTACCCGACGGTTCCCCGTCATCCGACGCATGAAGATCCGGCTGTGTTCTGCCGATCCGGTACGCATAACAGTGATGGCGCGCATCGTAATGTTTCTTCTTTATATCGCGGACAAACGCCAGCGCTTCCTCCTCCGACACCACATGTCGGATCTCGCCGAGGAAAACAGATTTCTTCTCCTCGTACCTTCCGTTCCCGCCCTTCTGTACCGTTATATATGACGGCATAAGTTCTTCCTCCTGATTTCCTCTTCTCCTGACATCTTAGCAGAGGACGGCGTGCCCGCACAACCCCGCCATGGATATTGCAGTTCAGACGTTGTCAGAGCCACGGAACACATGGAGACTCCCAGGCCGGGACCTCCGCAGACGCCGGCGCCCTTTGCATCTCGTAGTCTATCTGCTATAATGTGCAATAAGTGTGCTCATCTTTCGCGGACGTCTTCTGCCGCTGCAGCGCACAGGAATTCAGAGAACTATTTACGCTGGATTCAGGAGGGTATGAATGGATTTCAGCAGACAGGGTATTCAAAAAGAAAAGAACGCACTCCGGTCAACGGCCGCTCAGACGGCAAACCGATCCGCCGTGACCGTTCTCCGCGTTGTGCTGTACCTGCTCATCGCGGCTGTTGTCTTCGGCATCGCCATGGGCATCGGTGCCTACCGCGGGATTATCGCAGATACGCCGGACATCACTGACTCGAACATCACGCCTCTCGGAAGCGCGACCTTCCTGTATGATGCCGACGGAAATCAGATGCAGAAGCTGAGCTCAGTTGAGGGCAATCGTGTCAACGTCAGCCTTGACGAGATTCCGCTGAACATGCAGCACGCCATTGTTGCCATTGAGGATTCCCGTTTTTACGAGCATAACGGTGTCGATCCTCACGGCATGATCCGTGCCATCCTCGTGGCGCTTTCCTCCAATTTCGAGGAGTCCGAGGGTGCCAGTACCATTACGCAGCAGCTTCTGAAGAACAACGTCTTCACAGACTGGATGAATGAATCAAGAATTCAGCGCCTCAAGCGTAAAATCCAGGAGCAGTACCTGGCCGTCCAGCTGGAACAGTCGCTGCGTGACGCCGGACGCGATCCCAAGGCCGTGATTCTTGAAAATTATCTCAACACGGTAAACTTCGGTTCCGGAGCCTACGGTATCCAGACGGCCGCACAGACCTACTTCGGCAAGGACGCAAAGGACCTGACGCTTTCCGAATGCGCCGTGCTGGCAGCCATTCCTCAGAACCCGAGCCAGTATAATCCGAAGATCTATCCGGAAGAGAACGCAAAGCGAATGCAGATCGTCCTCAAATATATGCTGAAGCAGAAGTATATCACCGAGGACGAATACCAGGAGGCGATGAGCGATGACGTCTATTCCAGAGTGCAGGATACGGACGAGACAGGAAACACGGAAGAGGATGTCTACTCCTACTTTACGGATGAGGTGATAGATCAGGTACAGAGCGACCTCATGGCGCAGAAGGGCTACACCGAGCAGGAGGCCTACAACGCGATTTTTAACGGCGGTCTCCAGATCTATACCACGGAGGATCCGGATGTCCAGTCCGTTATGGAAGAGGAGTTCGAAAACGAGGCCAATTTCCCGGCCAGCAGTCAGGTCAGCCTCGACTGGGCGCTCACCGTTGACAAGTCGACCGGTGAACGCGTGAACTACAGTGTGCAGAATCTGCAGACCTACTTCCAGGACAACGTGGATCCGGATTTTGACCTGTTCTTCTCATCGACTGATGAGGCTCAGGCATACATAGATCAGTACAAGGCAGCCGTTGTCGGTCCCGACGATTCGATCGTGGCCGAACGCTCCTCATTCACACCGGAACCGCAGGCATGCATGACCGTGATCGATCAGAGCACGGGATATGTGGTCGGCATTGTCGGCGGCCGCGGCGAGAAGACGGCTTCGCTGACGCTGGATCGCGCGACGGATTCTCTCAGACAGCCGGAGGGAACCCTCCGGGATCTCGCTGTCTACGGACCGGCGCTTCAGGAAGGTACCGTGACACTGGCGTCGAATGAAAAAACGACGGTGAATGCAGGCGGCGAAGAAGATTCGAATACGGCAGATAATCTGACCAGTGTCAGCATGAAGGTCCGCCAGGCCATCATGACCGGCAACAGTGCCATCGCCTCCGTTGTTCTGCAGCAGATCTCGGCGACCAAATCGCTGGAATATCTGAAGGAACTCGGTTTCAACCATCTGTCAGATCAGTACGATGCTTCGACGAATCTTGCCAGAGGAAGCACGTATAACGGTGTCACCAACCTGGAGCTGACAGCCGCGTACGCCGCCATCGCAAACGGCGGTTCTTACACAAAGCCTGTATTCTATACAAAAGTTACGGATCAGACAGGAAACGTCATTCTGGAAAACAAGCCTCTGACAACGCAGGTGTTCGACGAGGCAACCAGCTATCTGCTGACCAGTGCGATGCAGGAGGAGATCTCCAGCGACATCGGCACCGGCATCACCTTCCGGCTCAGTGACAGCGGCATCGATGTGGCAGGCCAGACCGGCACGACCGAGAGCAATATCGACCTGCAGTTCGTGGGTTACACCCCTTACTACACCGCCGGCATCTGGACAGGCTATGATTCGACCGAAGAGCTCACTGACGATGAGAAGACTTATATCTCCACGCTCTGGACCAGCATCATGAACAGAATTCACGAAGGACTGAAGCCCAGAAAGTTTACACAGCCTTCCACTGTAGAAACGCTGGCTGTATGTTCGGAATCCGGCCTTCTTGCCGGCTCCGGATGTACGCCTGTGAATGAGTATTTCTCCACGGCCAATGCCCCTGCGGAAACCTGTCAGGAACACAAGCCGACGCCGACACCGAGGCCGACGGCCACGGCAGCGCCGACGCCGACACAGCCAGCAGACGGCGCCACAGGCACCGGTGATACCGGAACTCAGAACGGAACGCAGAACACCGGAGATACCGGTGCTGCCGCAGATACCGGCCAGCAGCCGGCACCGGCCGACAATGCCGCTGCCGGACAGTAAGCATCTGTATCATACAGGATGCCACAGAAAGAAGAGGTGCGGAAAACTCCCGGTTTTCCGCACCTCTTCTTTCTTCTTTTCTGTCTTTTTATTCTTCTGTTTCTGTTCACCTGTGATTTTTTCAGTTCTTCTCACATAAGGTTCTCATCATATACCGCGCGTCTGCCGCCTGTATACTTCGGTCTCCGGCGGGCGCAGATAATGCCGGCCTCGCCGATTTTTTTCATGGAAATGCGAAGCGGAACAACGACCGGATGAATGTGCATCCCGATGAGCGTCCCTCCGATATCGATGCCGGCATCAGCTCTCGCATCAATCGATTCTACAAGAACGGGATCCTTCATCCGCTGATAGGCCACAGTTGCGAAGGCGCCGCCCGCATGGTTCGGCTGCGGGATCGCGTTCACCTGTTCCAGATCAAATTTCTCCATGACTTCCCGCTCTACGACCAGTGCACGGTTCAGATGTTCGCAGCACTGCGCGGCCATCAGGATCCCGCGTTCCTCAAGGGCCCGGCTGATGCCGGCGTACAGTTTTTCTGCCACATCCACACTCGTGTTTGTGCCGATTTTTTCACCCAGCACCTCGCTTGAGGAACAGCCCACGACAAAGAGCATGCCCTTTTTCAGATGCGCCGCTTCCGCGATCTCCGAGACCGCGCGGTAACTCTGTTCTTCAATGTCTTCCTGATCCATGATTGTCTGCATCTCCTTCGCTTAAGGACCGGTTCAGCTGTCCTGTCTCTTCTTTGAAAGATTTTCCTGTACTCTCTTGTAGAGCTCCTGCGCCGCGTTGTAGCCCATCTTCTTCTGTCTGTGGTTGACAGCGGCGGTTTCAACGATGACGGCCAGATTTCTGCCCGGCCGGATCGGAAGAGAATGACACACGACCTTGATGCCGAGAAACTCGGTGTATTCCTCCTCGAGTCCGAGACGGTCATATACTTTGTCCTTATCCCACTCCTCGAGCTTGATCACGAGGTCGATCGTATGCGTATCCTCGACGCTCTCGACACCGAACAGCGTCTTGACATCGATGATACCGATACCACGGAGTTCGATGAAGTGTCTGGTGATATCCGGCGACGTGCCGATCAGGGAGATATCACTGACCTTGCTGATCTCGACCACATCATCCGTAATCAGACGGTGGCCTCTCTTGATCAGCTCCAGCGCGGCCTCTGATTTGCCGATGCCGCTTTCACCCATGATCAGGACGCCTTCGCCGTATACATCGACAAGCACGCCGTGAATGGAGATGGTCGGTGCCAGCTGCACGTTCATCCACCGGATAATTTCTGCGGTGAAGGCAGATGTCGTTTTCTCCGTCACAAAGGTGGGCACCTGGTATTTTCTTGCAAGGTCCAGTATGATGCTGCCCGGCTCCTCCGACGTGGTAAAAATCACACACGGCACGCCCTGAGAAATAAATGCCTCGTAGGATTTCCGCTTTGTCTCATCGTCCATATGCTGCAGGTAGGAAAATTCTACGAATCCGATGATCTGCACGCGTTCATGGGCAAAATGTTCAAAGTAGCCTGTCAGCTGAAGCGCCGGCCGGTTGATTTCGGGAACTGTGATCCTGTTGACCGTGAGATCGATATCCGGCGTCAGATTCTTCAGATCCATTTCCCGTTCCAGTTTTTCCAGTGAAATGTATTTGCCGCTCATGCCGTCCCCCTTTTTTCTTATGTTGAAATATTATCGTCACGAACTCGTTTTCGATAACCCGTCCCGGTGAAAAAAATCATATATGCTCTGCGCCGCTCTCCTGTCAAAGCCCGGAAGGGCCGCCATTTCCTCCACACCGGCGTTTCTGATGGAATCCAGGTCGGGATAATGGCTGATCAGTTCCGCACGGCGCTTTTCACCCACATAGGGGATGTCGTCGAGAACGGAGTGTACCTGTTCCTTCCCCCGCAGCAGCCGGTGATACGTGATGGCAAACCGGTGCGTCTCATCCTGAATCCTCGTGATCAGGTGAAATCCCTCCGAGTCCGTATCGATCGATATCTCTACATTCTGATAATACAGCCCTCTTGTCCTGTGGTGGTCATCCTTCACCATACCGGCAACCGGAATGGTCAGGCCCAGCTTTTCCAGCACCTTCAGTGCGATGTTGACCTGTCCTCTGCCGCCGTCCATCAGAATCAGATCCGGCAGCCGGCTGAAGCCCGAGTCCTCCGAGATGCCTCTCTCAAAACGCCGGGTCAGCACCTCGTCCATGCTTGCATAGTCATTCGGGCCCTCCACCGACCGGATCCTGAATTTCCGGTAGTCAGATTTTTTCGGCCGTCCGTTCTCATAGACGACCATGGAGCCGACCGACTGATAGCCGCTGGTATTGGAGATATCATAGGACTCAATTCTTACCGGCGGCTTCATGCCGAGCCAGCGCCCGATCTCTCCGATCGCGCCGGTTGTCTTCTCCACGTCCCGTCTGATTTTTTCACGGTTCTGCGAGAGAATCAGTTCCGCATTTCTCTGCGCCAGATCGACGAGTTTTTCCTTCATGCCGCGCTGCGGCACCAGAATGCGCACCTTTGTTCCTCTCGCATTCTTCTTCTGCGTCAGCCAGTTCTCAATCAGTTCCACATCCTGTATGGGCTGCGAAAGCATCAGCCGGTGAGGAATAAAAGGCGTACCCGCATAATACTGCTGGATGAAGCTCTGCATGACATCCGGAACCGTCTGTCCTGCCGCAACTTTCAGGTAAAAATGATCGCGCCCGATCAGTTTTCCGTCTCTGACGAAGAATACCTGCGCGATCGCATCGCCCTCGCCCGCTGCCTCTGTCTGACCTTCTTCCTCCCCGGAGCGCCTCACGGCCACGGCAATCACATCCGTATCGTCGCCGCTGCCGGCCGTCATCTTCTGCTTCTCGGAGATTTTTCTCACAGATTCGATCAGATCGCGGTATGACGCCGCACTCTCGAAATTCAGCGCCGACGAAGCCGCCTTCATCTTCTCCGTGAGATCTGCCATTACGTCATCCGCGTGGCCGTTCAGAAAGCGGACAGCTTCTTTCACCTTCCGCCTGTACTCTTCTTCGCTGATCAGGCCCTGGCAGGGCGCGTCGCACTGATGAATCTGATAATACAGGCAGGCTCTTTCCTTACCGATTTCCGCCGGAAGTTTCCGGTTACAGTTCCTGATATGATACAGACTCCGGATCAGGTCGATGGTCTCCTTCGCAGCGCCCGCATCCGGATACGGTCCGAAATACTGCGCCTTATCCTTTGCCATATGATGGCGGTACTGAATCTTCGGATACGGCTCCTGTACCGTCAGACAGATGAAGGGATAGGCCTTGTCATCCATCAGCTGCGTGTTGTATTTCGGCCGGTATTCCTTGATCAGATTACACTCAAGAACGAGTGCTTCCACCTCGGAATCCGTCTGGATCGTCTCGAATCTCGTCACCTGAGGCGTCATCGTATAGATCTTCAGCCGCTTGTTCCTGCTGTTGGAAAAATACTGCCGCACCCGGTTTCTGAGTTTCACGGCCTTTCCGACATACAGCACCTCGTCCTTCAGACCGTGCATAATATACACGCCGGGAGACTGCGGCAGCCTGTCCAGCTCCGCCACAAGGTCAAAGCCCCGCTCCGCCGCGACCGTATTGACCGCCGGATCAATCACGCGCCTCTTCTTCTGTTCCGGTTTTTTTCCGTCTGAAGTCTGCTGCGTCCCGGACAGTTCTTTTCTTCTGCCCGGGTCTGCCGCTTCCTCCGGCAGCGCTTCTTCTGCGCCTGCCGGCTCTTTCTTTATTTCTTTATCCATGTAAAATCCATATCATGCAAGATGCCACAGTACTGTATTAAGCCCGACTGGTCCATCGCTGTGCGATTCTCGCAGTCGGCACATGAGACCGACTTCGTCGGTCTGACGCGGAGTTCGCCTCACCGCATCACACTTCGCGTGTGCGGATGCGGCTCACTGCCCGCGCATATTCGCACTCTCATCCGATGTCTCAGCGGTCTCTCTCTCCCGGATAACCGTATTCATGATCCTCATGAATTCGCTTCCGGTAATGGTTTCCTGAATATTCAGATATCCCGCGATCCTGTCGAGGACATCCCTGTTCTCACTGATCAGCTTCTTAGCCTTCGCATAGGCTGCATCCAGCATCGTCATGACTTCATGGTCAATCTCCGTCGCCGTTTCGTCGCCGCAGTCCAGATAGGCCTTTCCGGTCAGATATCTGTCTTCCTGTTTTGCCAGCGCCATGAGTCCGAATTTTTCGGACATGCCGTACTGCGTCACCATCTGACGGCAGATCTGCGTTGCTTTTTCTATATCGTTCGCAGCGCCGGTTGTCACATCGCCGAACACCAGCTCCTCCGCCGCACGTCCGCCGAGAAAACCGACCACCATCTCTTCCAGTTCCTTCTTTGAATTCAGATACTTCTCTTCCTCGGGAACCTGCATCACATAACCGAGCGCGCCCATCGTCCGGGGCACAATCGTGATCTTCTGCACCGGCTCGGTATGCTTCTGCAGCGCATTGACAAGTGCGTGACCGACTTCATGGTATGCGACAATTTTTCGCTCTTCCTTCGAAAGTACGCGGTCCTTCTTCTCCTTGCCGACCAGCACCACCTCAACGGCGTCGCGGAGGTCCTTCTGCGACACGGCATGACGGCCGTTTTTCACAGCAAGAATGGCCGCCTCGTTCACCATGTTGGCGAGATCCGAGCCCACAGCGCCCGATGTCTCCAGCGCGATCTCATGAAAATCGACCGTATCATCCAGCAGCACGTTTCTCGCATGCACCTTCAGAATATCAATTCTTCCCTTCAGATCAGGACGGTCCACGATGATTCTCCGGTCAAAGCGGCCCGGGCGGAGCAGCGCGGGGTCAAGAATCTCCGGACGGTTCGTCGCCGCCAGGATAAAAATCCCCGCCCGGCTGTCGAAGCCGTCCATTTCGGCCAGAATCTGATTCAGCGTCTGCTCGCGTTCATCATTGCCGCCCAGATGCGAGTCACGGGTCTTGCCGATCGCATCGATCTCATCGATAAAAATAATGCAGGGTGCCTGCTTCTTGGCTTCCTCAAAAAGGTCCCGCACACGGGAAGCGCCGACGCCGACGAACATCTCGACAAACTCCGATCCGGACACCGAGAAGAACGGCACATGCGCCTCGCCCGCCACTGCTTTCGCCAGAAGCGTCTTTCCCGTTCCGGGAGGACCCACCAGCAGCGCACCTTTCGGAAGCTTCGCACCGATCGTCGTGTATCTCGCGGGATTATGAATAAAATCAACAACTTCTTTCAGGGAATCCTTCGCTTCTTCCTCACCGGCAACATCGGCGAAAGTCACACCGGTTTCCTTCTGCACATAAGTCTTTGCCCTGCTCTTCCCGACGTTCATCAGTCCGCCGGTTCCGCCGCCCATGGAGCGCATCATCAGCTCCAGGAAAACAAACATCAGAACGATCGGCAGAACAATGGTAAGAAGGAAGGAGAGAATGGTGCTTCCGATACCGGCGTCCTTCTTCGAATAGGTAATGCCGGTACCCTCCAGAAGCTCATTCAGCCCGTTCTCATCGCCGACAAGCGTCGTATGATATTTTCTGCCGGGCACGACATGAAAATCATCGCCGTCTTCTCCGTCTGCCGTCTCTTTGGAAAGCGCCGAAGACAGTCCGCTCTCTCCTGACACGTCGGATTTCTCCGACGTATCTTCCGTCTCCTCATCGGACAGCTTTGAAGTGATCTCCACTGTCGTCCCCTGAAGGGTCACCTCTCTGACCTGGTTGTGCTCCACCATAGAAACAAACTGATCGTAGGTGATCTCCTGGTCCTCCGCGTTTCCGATGATGCCGCGGTAAGCAGACGCCATAATGATGCACACAAGAATGCACAGTGTGATCAGCGTGACGAGCTGCCGGTTATTGTTTCCGCCCTCTCCGGGCGTTCTGTTCCCGTTATTGTCAGCCATATCTCCCTCTTCCCGGACGGCAGCCGTCCCGCTGCTGCCGTACTGCGCCTGTCTTTACTTCTTCTGCGCTGTCTGATCCTCTTCCAGCTTTCTCACCTGATTCATCAGAAGATCTCTGTCGCTGTCAAATTCCGAACAGAACGCATCCGTCGCGGCACGCGTAAAGACTTCCAGCTCTTCTGCCATGCCCGTGTCCCTCGGCACCTGCCAGGCGATATCGAAGATATCATTCGCGATTTTGCCCGTCAGTGTATCCTCTTTGATCTTCCCGAGGCCGAGCAGCACGGAATTATAGCCCTTGTCCCGTTTGCACAGATCTATATAGAGCTTTGTCGTGTTGAAAAATTCCTCATACATGACATCACGGCCGACATCGCCGTATTCCTCCATCAGCTCCATCTTCCAGTCGCTGAAGATCTCACGCCTTGTCTTCGAGATTTTCCGTTTCGTAAAGACATTCGGCGTGGTGCCCTTCAGATAAAAAAGGCCCATCCACCCGCGGATGAAATAGTCTACATTCTGCCCGTCGATCTCGTCATAGCGCGCGTCGTACAGTTTACGGCGCAGCTCATTCTCCGGTGTCTCGCCTTCCAGCTCGATCGCCCGGTCCAGCAGTTCTTTTCTCTTTTTTCTGTCCAGTTCATACATATACTGTACGACCCAAGGTTTCTTTTCCATAATACTGAAATATCCCCCTGACTTTCATCATTGTTTAAAAAAAGCCGGCGCGGGCGCAAACCGTTTCCACGTCAGCCTGTTTTCACCTCTGTTTTTCACCGGATCCGCTTCCGCCTCAGATACAGCAGCAGATCGGAATGCCGCCGCCGCTGCAGCAGAGCGTGCAGAGCGACACCGTACAGCAGACCTCCGCAGCCCTCGCCCACGGAGACTGCGACTCCCAGCCGCCCGCGCAGGGTGAGCCGCCGTAGCCGTAGCTCTGTCCCATGTAATCATACCAGCCGCCCGCAATCTGATCATAGAGACGGCGGAACTCGTAATTATCCGGCTCCAGCCGGCAGGCCTGTTCCGCGTCGTTCTTTGCCTCCTGCGTATTGCCGAGGCCGATATTCGCGGCTGCATGCAGATAGTACCACGTGCCGTTTCTGTCGCTGATCTGATTCAGCACATTCATCGCCTCCTGATAGTGGCGCGTATTGATGTAATTCGCCGCCGCTCTCAGTTCGGGATTATCCTCAAACGCACTTCCGCTTCCGGCACCGCCGTAGCCGTACTCACTCTCCGCGGCACCCCGCGGGATTTTGCCCGTGCGCTCGTCCATGATCTGCTTATAGGCAGCCTGGACTTCCTTGAACTTTTCCTCCGCCTCATCCTTGTGCGGATTGTTGATATTGGCATCCGGATGATATTTCCGGCTCAGTTTCCTGTATGCCTTTTTCACCTCGTCATCTGTCGCGTCACGCGAGATGCCGAGTACCTGATAAGGATCGCTCATCTGCTCCTCTTTCTGATCCCGTCTTAAGTCCTGCCCGTTTCCCGGCTTTCCGGCTTTTTCCCTGTATATACTTCCGGCTTTTTCCCGGTATTTTCTTCCGGTTTTTTCCCGGCCTTTTCTTCAGCTTTTTCACGCTTTGTCCGGTAGCGGACCCAGATACCAGAATACAATATATTTCTGAGGATGTCCACATCCCGCAGTATCGGAAGCTGCTCAAAGGCACGCGTGGCGGCCGATGCCTGCATCGTCAGAAGCTGTGCCGCACGGTTCTCGAAATCCGGTTCGCCGGCGATGCCGGAAAATGGATTGTAGTCATGATTTTTCCGGTCTTTTTCCAGATCGTCCCAGGCATCCATCAGATAGATAAACTTGCCGATGTAGAAGCCGGTTTCCTTCATCAGATCCGTCCAGCCGTCATCGCAGTAATGATAGATTTCGGCCATCATCACACCGGTTTCCTTCGCAGCGGCCTCCAAAGAAGCATCATTTTTCTCTTCTGTTTCATGCAGCGCCTTCAGGTACCGCCGGATGGCCCTGGTCTGACGGGGATATGCAGCCGCAGTCTTCAGGTAAGCCCGCCTGATCGCCCGCGACGCGGCCAGCGAAGGCAGACTTCTGTCATCAATCCAGTCATCCTCAAGATTATGATAAACCAGAAGGATATTCATGTCCGCCGCATACCGCGTGTACTGATTTCGTATCACGCGGACCGGGTGCGCCGGCCGGAGGATGCATTTTGCCTCCGAGGTCCCATCCGGGCCTTCATACAGGGCATTCAGAAGGAGCGCCAGAAAGGTCATATCATAGGTGAGCGTCATCCTCGCCGCCTCGCCGCAGGAATCCTTCAGATCCCGGCAGATGCCGCAGTAATACGTCCGGTAGCGGTCCATCTCTCTGCCCTTCAGTTCACTTCTGTCAACAGTGACATAACCAAACACAGCTCACTCCTCCGTCATCAGGCGCGTTTCGCCCCGGTATCCTTCACAAAGCGGGTCCTGCACTTCGGACAGGTAATCTCAATGTGGCCGTGATTTCTCGGCACCCTGACCTTCTGGCCGCAGTTCGGACATCTGAAATACAGGTGATCCCTGTCCCTCGCCTGGCGCATGCCTCCTGTGAAAAATCCACGGATCCGCCCCATGATTTCCAGGTACTTCCTGTTTTCTTCGGCCCGCTGCACCGTATTGCGCGACAGCGTTCTGTACATCCCGTAAATCAGCAGCGCCAGAATGATGCCCTCCAGTACCCAGCTTCTCACAAAAATTGCCACCACCATAAGAATCAGTGTGATCAGCATAAGAAAACGGTTGTACTGATCGGTTCCATACCGCCCGCTGCCAAAACGTCTCATCCAGTCCCTGAATTTATTCATCACAGTCTCTCCTTCTCTCAGCTGAATCATACCGGCAGGGCTTCCGAAAACGCTTGACGCACGGAAGCTGCTTCTCTATGATACATGTAGTTTTCATATTTCAGATACATGTAATTTTCATATTTTATACTGAAAATGTGATGAAGATGTGGACAGGAGTAATCATATGTCAGGAAAAAAACATTATCCATGGACTGCCCGGCGGATTGCCGCGCTGATCGGTATCATACTTCTTCTTGCCATGTACGGTATGACGATGGTATTTGCCCTGATGGGAAGCCCTGAGTCGAAGGGTCTGCTCATGGGCGCGGTTTTCTGCACGATTGCTGTTCCGGTTCTGCTGTATGCGATGGAAGTGGCCGCACGAAGCCTGAAGGGCCGCGGTCTTCCCGACGACAGAACGGATCAGAACGGTGAATCCTCCGGTGAAAACGGGCCGTCTGCAGACGAAGACGGGCCGTCCGCAAACGAAAACGGGCCGTCTGCAGACGAAAACGGACCGTCTGCAGACGGAGACCATGTACAGGATGAGAAAAGCGGAAGCAGGACGGAAGACTGAAACGGAAGACTGAAAATAACGAATTTTCTGTACCTTCAGGATTCTTTTACGAATTTTTCCTGAACCAGAGGGCAATGCGGATAAATAATAATGCAATTATATACTAAAATTTAATTTTAATTTTGGCCAACATTACCTGTTGAATTGTTTCATCTTCAATAATATACTGAATCTATCAACAGATTTGAATCGATTTTTCTCTATTGATGCACCGAACTGCATCCTCGTCCAAACCTCTTCTCAATTATCATTATTGTCAGAGATTTTTTCAGGATCAGGCATCGACTTTTCTTTCCCGCTCCCCGTGGGTTGAATTGTCCACATCTGCCAAACCCGTTCAATCCCGTCATGGGACTATCCTTTCACTTGGGCGGTTTTGCTCAAAACCAAATCAGAAGAAACGGCGGGCAGTGTCTGATCATCACTGCCCGCCGCTGTCATTTTATTTTAAGTTTATTTCTCCCAGAGGCTGTCGGTGCCGTCCAGATCCCACAGATCCTGCCAGTCGTCCGCACCGGGCCACAGGAATACCTGTCCCTTGACCAGACGGTTGTCGCACTCGAGCGTCTCAATCTTTTTCATTTCCTCATCAGTCAGAGGATCTTCTGTCACGCATTTCAGGTTCGTGTACAGATTTTTCTCTTTGATGGAGAACGGAATCGGCGCATGTCCCTTCTGAACCGCCCACTTGATGGCGACAAGAACCGGATGAACACCGTGTGCCGCAGCAATCTCCTTCATGACCGGTGTCTGCAGATCCGCGACATCTTCCGGTGTGCGGTCGCGCTCCGGACGGTCAGGAGAACCGAGCGGGCAGAATCCCACGATCTCGATGCCCTGGGATTTCACATAGTCATAAAGCTCCTTCTGCTGGAAGCACGGATGCAGCTCCATCTCAATGCACGCAGGTTTGATGCGGCACAGCGGGAGAACCGCCTTCAGCTTCGGAATCGTCATATTGGACATTCCGATCTGCTTCACAAGGCCGTCATCAACAAGTGCTTCCATGGCTCTCCATGTGTTCATGAAGCGCTCCACGGAGAACGGTTTGGAATCAGGATTGCGCTCCGTCACATCGCATTTCGGCGGATGATAGTTCGGGAAAGGCCAGTGTACGTAGTACATATCCAGATAATCCAGCTGCAGATCAGAGAGCGTCTTTTCACATGCCTCTCTGACATGGCTGTGCATATCATTCCATACCTTGGATACAATGAAGAGATCCTCACGCTTCACAACGCCCTCGTCAAATGCCTCTTTGTACACCTGACCGATCTCTTTTTCATTGCCGTAGCATGCCGCGCCGTCGAAGTGGCGGTATCCCATGCGGATGGCCATCCGCACCGCATTCTGAACCTCTTCTGCTGTCGCGTGATCCGATCCGAAAGTACCGAGCCCGATAGCCGGCATCTTTGCGCCTGTGTAAAGCGTGCGCTGAGGAATCAGCGACGGATCTACATAATACTCCATAAGCTACCTCCTTCATATACGGCGGAATCTCCGCCGGAATTTAACTTTAACCCCTGCTTTTAAGTATACTGCTTCTGCAGTATAAGTCCAGCCGCTGCTGCCCGGTCGGAATCTGTCAGCGGAGCTTTGTGATCTCGATTCTGCTCCTGATCTGCTCCATGTCCTCCATGCGGAAAAATCCGGTCCTGTCCGTCATGGCCGCAGCCGCTGAGATGGCGCTCGCGATTCTCAGGCATTCAGGACTCGAAAGTCCTCTCTCAAAGCCGACATCAAAGCCGCCGATCATCGAATCACCGCAGCCGACCGTGTTCACAGCCTGAATCTTCGGCACACGCGCCTGAAAAACACCTTCCGGACACGACATCAGCGAACCCGATGCGCCGAGACTGATCACCACCACAGGAATGCCCATGCCGTGAAGCTTATCCGCCGCCGCAAAAATCTCCTCCTTCTGTTCCGGATCGAGATTTTTCTTCACCAGCTGACGGATCTCATCGATATTCGGTTTAATCATGAACGGGCGGAAAGCCAGGCAGTCGGCGAGCGTCTGGCCGCTCGTATCAAGGATGACTCTCTTTCCCAGCTTCCGTGCCTCATCGATCAGGCGGCCGTAGAGTTCCGATCCGCATCCCTTCGGAAGACTTCCGGACACGGACGCAATGGATGCGTCCTTCACCAGATCCCGGAATTTTTCAACCAGATGATCCTGATCTTCCGCTGTAGCCGTAAAGCCGGGCTCCAGCAGCTCTGTCTGCGTCCGGTTCGTCTCGTCCCAGATGTTGATGCAGGAACGCGTCTCGCCGCTGCACCACACGAAGTCGGAGGCAAAGCCGTCCTCTCCTATCTTATCCTGAACCAGTTCTCCGGTATGGCCCGCCAGAAAACCGGTTGCTATCACCTTTTCTCCGGCAATGTACGCCGCTCTGGATACGTTCAGTCCCTTGCCGCCGGCGGAGATATCCGCTTCCTTCACGCGGTTGACCTCGCCGACCTGCATGTTGCCAACCACATACCGCTTGTCTGCCGCGGCATTGGCCGTCACTGTTACTATCATACTGTTCCTCTTTTCCTCTGACATCTGACACATATGACGGGAAAATGCAGAAAGTCTGCTTCCCGCATTCAGAAACACATGCTCAGAAGCTGCAGAAATTCTGCCTCTTACTTCTCAGAATCCACAAGGATCTTGCCTTTGACTCTGCCGCGTTCCTTGTACCAGGAGAAGGCTTCGCCGAGCTGTGACAGCGGAACGATCTTCCAGATCATTCTCGGATCATATTTCAGCTGGCCGGTGGCAAAATAATGTGCCACATCCGTCCACTCATGTCCCGGGAACGGAGCGGAATAGCTCATCCAGGAACCGGTCAGATAGAATTCCTTGCGGTTCAGGTTCTCCCATTCCTTAACGCTGAAGGTGAGTTCCTTCTTCGGTGTGCCGATGAAGCATACATGAGCCTTGTTTGCCGCAAGCTCGAATGCCATGCGCATTGTGATGGTGTTGCCGGCGGTCTCATAGACATAGTCATAGCCGACGCCGTCTGTCAGCGCCATCGCCTTATCCATGAAGCCCTCTTCCAGTGTGTTCACTGCTGCATCAGCGCCGAGCTCCAGTGCCAGATCCAGCTTTTCAGGAACGATATCAAAAACAACAACCTTCGAAGCGCCGAAAATCTTCGCCCACTGTGCGGTCAGCATGCCGATCGGGCCGGTACCGAGAATGGCCACCGTATGACCGCCCTTATATTCGCATCTCTCCAGACCGTGCAGAGCAATCGTCGCCGGCTCAAACAGCGCTGCCTGCTCGAACGGGATGTTCTTGTCAAACTTTACCGCATTGATCTCGGGCACGCATACATACTCGGCGAAGGAACCGAACTGACGGGAACCTACAAAGCTGTAGCGCTTGCAGAGAGAATAGTCACCCTTTGCGCAGTCCGGGCACTTCATGCAGGGAACAAGCGGAACGCCGGCTACGTAATCGCCGGGCTGAAGACGGGTTACGCCTTCTCCGACTTCCGCCACAACACCGGAAAACTCATGTCCGAGCACGTTCGGAAAATAATGGCACGCATCACCGTTGACACGCGGAACATCTGATCCGCAGATACCGGTGTACTTCACCCTGATCAGCACCTCGCCCGCCTTCGGTACGGGTTTCTCAATGTCCTCATAACGCACATCCTCGCGTGCATGAACCACGCTTGCCTTCATCATCTCAGCCATTATGACTTTCCTCCTTTATTCATCAATCCCTCGAGGTCTCTGTAGAGCTCGAGATACATCTGATACGTTTTTTCATAAACCGCTGCATTCCCGGGACGCGGTGTGTGCTCGCGCGTATCGCGCACGGTCAGCGAAACTGCCTCGTCATAATCCCTGTACATACCTGTGCCGACACCTGCCAGCATCGCAGCGCCGAGCGTTGTCGCCGTATCGCTGGAAGGAACGACAACAGGCTTTCCGGTCACATCGGATTTGATCTGGGTCCACAGAAGTGAATTCGCGGATCCTCCGACAGAGCGAAGTACATGAACCGGTGCGCCGGCTGCCTCCGCCACATCCAGGTTGTGTTTCAGTGCCAGCGCCACGCCCTCCATGCAGGCACGGACCATGTGACCCTTCGTCTTGGAAAAATCAAGTCCGTAGAAGACGCCTTTGGCATCGGGATTCCAGATCGGTGACCGCTCGCCGCTCATGTACGGCAGAAATACCAGTCCCTCGCAGCCCGCAGGCACTTTCTCCGCCAGCTCATTCAGCTGATCCAGCGAGGATTTTCCTGTCTTCTCCGCGAGCATCCGTTCCTCACCCGCAAACTCCTTTTCAAACCAGCGCATCACTCCGCCGCCTCCGGTCGTACCGCCCTGAAGCAGCCATTTGCCGGGGATCACGTGGAACGACAGGATCAGTCTCGGATCCGCGCGGTATTCATCGAGGCATATGCTCATGCCTCCGGCCTGACCGCCCTGCTCCTGTGTATCGCCGTTGTGAATAACACCCGCGCCGAGCGTGCCGCACGCCGCATCCAGGCCGCCGGCCACAACCGGTGTCCCTTCCCGGAGACCTGTTTCCAGTGCGGCTTTTCCTGTCACTTTGCCGATCACCGTATCACAGCTGACAATATCCGGAAGAAAACGCTCCGGAATGCCCATCGCCTTCGCCATGTCACGGTCCCAGACACCCTTTCTCATATCAAAGCAGTGCCATCCGTATGCGTCGCAGATATCTTCGGTGACGGCCCCTGTCAGACGGTACCCGATATAGCCGTTCGCGTGCAGGATTTTTTCCGTTTTCTCATAAATCTCCGGCAGATTCTCCCGGTACCAGATTACCTTGGGCGTCGTGTAAGACGGCTGCAGCGGATTGCCCGCCACCTCAAAAATCGCCTCCGCGCCGATCTGCTGATTCAGGCGGTCGCAGATATCCTGTGCCCTTGTATCCATCCAGATCGGTGTGTTGGTCAGATTCCTGCCGTCCTTATCGATGGCAATCGCCGACCAGCCCTGTCCGTCAATACCGACAGCCGCAATATCGGAGGGCTTCACCTCTCCCTTTGCCCAGATTTTGTGAAGTGCCTCGCAGACACCGAGATACCAGTCGTCTGCGTTCTGCTCCGCCCATCCGGGATGCGGATAATAGACGGGATACTTCCCCGTCTCCGCGGCAAGCACCCTGCCGTCGCGGCTGAACACCGCTGTCTTGCAGGCGCTTGTGCCTATGTCAATCCCCAGTAAATATTCACCCATACCTGTACTCCGTCCCCGGGCTCTGCCCGGATGTCTCTGTACTGATTTCTTTACCGCATGCCGGCCGTTCTGTCTCTGCAGCGCCCTCCCGCCGCGGAACCCTTCCTCTCATGGAAGCGTCTTCACGGAATGGCCCTCAATAATCTCCGTCTCCAGCCAGATGTGTTCTGCCACATCCCTTCCGCCGGATATACCGGGCGTACCCGGACCGGTTCCGTTCGCATCCCGGTCCAGCTTCCGGAGCATGATCTCCGCCGCGCGTTCTCCGATTGCCTGTACCGGCTGACTGACGATCGTCAGCTTCGGATGGACGGCCCTCGCAAACTGCGGATTATCAAATCCGATCAGGGAGAGCCGTTCCGGAACGGAGATACCCATTTCATTCACGCCGATGACCACACCCATCGTCATCTGATAGTTCGAAGCGATGACTGCCGTCGTGTCCGGCGACTGTTCCAGCAGCGTACGAAGGCCCTCCGTTCCGCTCCGGATGGAATCATCACCGTAATACACGAACCGGTCTTCCGCCGGGATCCCGTGGTCCTCACAGGCCTGTTCAAAGCCGCGCAGCCGCTGCCTTGCCGCATTATTTGTCTGCGGACCCGCAATCATGCCGATCTTTCTGTGGCCTTTTGCCGTCAGGAGATCCACCGCCGAATGGATGGCGCGCCGGTTGTCCACACAGACTGAGCTGCATTCCACGGAATCGATCTGCCGGTCGATCAGGACAAGCGGTTTTCCGCTTTTCTGAAAATCCACGAGGTCCTCGCCCGAGGAATCGGCCGGGATGACGAAAAGTCCGTCCACCCGCCGGTTCATCAGAAAGTCAACGGCCTCCTTTTCCCGTCCGGCATCCGAACGGCAGTCGCAGACCAGCATCGCATATCCGTGCTTCCGCAGCACATCCTCTATCTCCGAGAGAACCTGCGCACAGAAAGTACTGTCCAGCTCAGGGATCACGGCGCCGATCATTCTGGTCCGGTCCGTCTTGAGCATCCTCGCGGTCTCATTGACCGTGTAATGCAGTTCTTCAATTGCCGATTCGATCCGCGTACGGTTCGCTGGGCGCACGTTTCCTCCGTTCAGATAGGAAGAAACCGTCGCGACACCGCAGCCGGCCTTTTCCGCGATATCTCTGATCGTCGCCGCCATATTCCTTCACCCGGCCCATGCCTGCGTCTTCTGCTTACGCCTTTCCGTCCGCGCCGCAGACCTTCATTCTGTATTTAACCTGTTCGATCACGGCTTCGCGTCCCTTTGCCTGATACTTCTTCGGGTCGAAGACATCAGGATCTCCCTTGATGTATGCCTTAACCGCATCCGTATAGGCCTTGCGCAGCTCCGTCGCAAAATTCACCTTGCAGATGCCGCGTTCAACGCAGGAACGAACCTGATCATCGGTCAGTCCTGAAGCGCCGTGAAGAACCAGCGGAATATCTACGACTTTTCTGATCTCCGCGAGGCGGTTCACATCAAGAACCGGCGTTCCCTTATAAAATCCGTGCGATGTGCCGATGCCGACCGCCAGGGAATTGATGCCCGTCCGCTCCGCGAACTCACGGGCTTCCTGCGGATCCGTATAGATATCCTTTCCGTCAGAAGTGGTGTCGTCCTCCTTGCCGCCGACTTTTCCGAGCTCAGCCTCTACAGGAACACCGGCTGCATGCGCCATCTCAACAACCTTGGAAGAAATTGCGATGTTATCTTCATACGGCAGTTTGGAGCCATCGATCATGACAGAGGTGTAGCCGGCGCGTACACACTTCACAGCCATCTCAAAACTCGGGCCGTGATCCAGATGCAGGCAGACCGGCACATCAGCTTCTGAAGCCGCTGCCGCAACCATATGAGCAAACATCACGGGATCCGCATATTTCAGGGTGCCGCCTGTGGTCTGGATCATCACCGGTGCCCGCAGTTCCTGCGCCGCAGCCACGATAGCCTGAACCATTTCCATATTCTCCGCATTAAATGCGCCAACTGCATAATGACGTTTCTGTGCATCAAGAAGCATTTCCTCAGAAGTTACAAGAGCCATTTTCATCCTCCCATCCGGTTCGAAACCGGAAAAAGCAGGCTTACCTGCAGCGCAGGTGCCAACACCAGAATTTTACCGTCCGCCGTTCATGCTATCCGCGATTTTTCATCCCGATAACCGAACCGATTCGGTTTTGCTATAACTCGAATTATAAAGATGTTTAAAATCATTGTCAACAGAATTTTCCGAATCGGTTCGGTTTTCCGGCGCAGAGTGTAAATAAAGTGGCTTATGTTTATTCGTTGTCAGCCACTGTCACACGCAAAGGGGTTCAGAAGCGACGCGCTCTCGCTTGTCCTCAGCGCAGCGGTGCATAAATTCGCCCTTTGCTGTCGCTCGGGCTCATTAAGCACCGGCGCTTGCGGATGTCGCGTCTGAACCCCTTTGTGTGCTCCGTGTCTGAACTGTGATTAAGACAGTGAAACGTTTCATTTTTTCTGTTGAAATCTGCCGGCCGACACATTACAATGACCTTAATAACCGTAAATTATTCAGATGGAGGGTTTTGTTATGTTAAAGAATGTACCTGCAATTATGCCGCCGGAACTGTTAAAGGTCATCTGCGAGATGGGCCATTCCGACCGTCTTGTGATTTCCGACGGAAACTTCCCTGTACCTACCATGGCTAAGAATGCTGTTACGATCAATATGCAGGGTCATGGTGTTCCGGAGATCCTTGATGCTATTCTTCAGTTCTTCCCGCTGGATCCGTATGTAGAGCATCCGGTGAATCTGATGGAAGTGATGCCGGGAGACAACGTAGAGACTCCGATCTGGGATACCTACAAGGAAATCATTGCAAAATATGACAAGCGCGGCGCTGACGCGGTAGGAACCATCGAGCGTTTCAAATTCTATGAGGAGACTCAGAAGACCGCATACTGTGTGATCGCTACCAGTGAGACGGCTCTGTACGCGAACATCATGCTGCAGAAAGGTGTTGTCCTTCCTGAGGATCAGCCGGCTCCTTATAAGAAATAACCGGTAATTACAGAAAATAAAGGCAAACAGAATCACTGCGCCGTCCGACGCATTGAAAAAAGACTGTGATGAAGCGCGTTTCCACGTTCCCTCACAGTCTTTTTTATGCTGTTTAACATGTTACCTGACTGAAAAAACCGCCCGCCGTTCTTTCATGACCGACAGGCGGCAAACCTCTTCATAAATTTCCTTCCCTGATGATTTTTATCGTATGCGCGAATCCCGTTGCCGCGCTGTACAGACCCTGCCATCCCAGCTGCTCCAGTTTTTCGGCATTCAGGCTGCTGTTATCCATAGGATTAACCTGCCTGCTGTCCTGCTGCACCGCATGCACCATGACCCTGACGCCGGCCTCTCCTGCTAACAGTTCTGCCATATCTCTGATGCTTGCGATGCCGGATCGATTGCTGATATTGTAGGCGCAGGCTTCCTTACCTCTGACCAGAACAGTAAGAATGGCGCTGGCACAGTCTATGCTGTAGCACCAGGAGCGAAGCTGCTTTCCCGCGGAATTCATGACCAGGTCTTTGCCGTCCGCCGCGCGGTAGGCAAAGGCATCCGCCACATGCGTATCTCTTCTTCCGGCTGTGGGGCCGTAGATGTGCCCCGGACGGACAACCGTGGTCTTTACATGGCGTTCCTGACTGAAACAGGCGCACATCGTTTCCGCCGCTCTTTTTGACGAAGGATAAGAACTTCTGGGATTCAATATATCAACCCAGCCATATTCATCTTCTGTGAACGGAGCCGGATCCGTTTTTCTCCCATAGACCTCAGAGGAGCTGATATAGAGAAAATTCTGACACTTATGTATTTCTGCATAGTTCAGGAGCTCATATGTCCCCATGAAATTATCCAGCATGGTTTCTATACCATGTGAACTGATATCCGTCGGGGCCGAATTGGATGCTCCATGTATGACATAATCCGCAGAAAAATCCAGCTGATTCTTCTTTGTGGCATCATATGAAACAAAGCAATAATGCGGATCATCTGTCCACCGCACAAACCTTCTGTCCATTTTTTCTCTGTTTCTTCCCGCGGCATAAACTTTAATGTTCCGGTCCGAAAAAAGCAGCAGATCCACAACAGGAGAACAGACGGCACCCGATGCCCCGGTAACAAGCACCGACCGGTTACGCAATGCGTCAAATATCTCCTTATTTTTCTCAATCGTCAGCCTGAGATCATCCAGGTAGGTTTTACTATCATACAGTGACACAGAAACATCCCCTTAACTTCTCTTATGACACCTTTTACGGCCTTATTTCAGCCAGTCCGATTTTCTGGCCAGCAGCAGCGCCTTAAAGATATCCAGATCTTCAACCGTCGTCAGCTTGATATTTTTCTCTGATCCGTGCGAAAAATAAACCTGTTTTCCCATCTCGATCATCAGGGTACAGGAAGCAACAGAATTTGTAATGCCTGCCGCCAGGGCATCCCTGTGCAGCTGACAGATATCGCCGAGTTTAAATCCCTGAGGCGTCTGTGTTCTCTTCAGCTGGTCTCTCGGGTAAGCTCCCGTTGAAATAATATGATCCTCTGTCATCAGCATGGCTTCCGCACAGGGAATCACGGTAATGGCATTGCCATACTGTCTTGTTTTTACAATGCAGTCAGAAATGATATCCGCTGACACCATCGGACGAATCCCGTCATGAATCAGAACAATATCGTCCTTATCAAAATGTTTCTCAAGTTCAAAGACACCATTCCGTATACTGCTCTGGCCGTTTTCCCCTCCGGGAATGATATACTTCAGCTTCGTAATATTGAACTGTCTGGCGTAGGCTGAAAGCACATTTTCCCATCCTGCAATGCACACGACAGCAATGGCATCGATCTCCGGATGATTCTGAAAAGCTTCCATGGTATAAACGATCACCGGCTTCTCATTTACGGTGAGAAACTGCTTCGGTATATCCTGATGCATTCTCTGTCCGGAACCGCCTGCAATAATAAGTGCAATCACTTTATTCATCATCTTCACCTTCACAAATGTTTATTTTCTCTGCTTCACCTTCACAAATGTTTATTTTTTCTGCTTCACCTTCACAAAAGTTTATTTTCTCTGCGCCAGATACCAGGTATAAGGCTTTTCCGTATCCGCTATCAGACTGCCGTGCACACTGTCGGAGCGAATCGGCGTCATGTAGTTATCCCCATACATTCTTTTCAGATTTCTGTCATAATGGATAAATACCGGTATCTGCATAAACTCAAAATCAGTATACTGCAGTTCATCAAAATCTTCCCGGTTCCGCAGGGTCTGATTCACAGGAATCGGCAGACTGAGATTGGCGACGAACCGCGTATTTTCTGTGCTGTCATATCGCTTTATTTCATCAATAAAGCTGTGATAAACACTTAAATAATCTGTCCCGCTGAGTTTATATCTGAAATGATTCGCGAGCTTTCTCAGCTCCGTATGTAATTTTCCGCTTTCATCCCGCCATGGCCTGAAGCAGAAATAATTGACTGAATTCAGGATAGCTTTATATTCAGCGTTCAATTTCAGTCTGTTTCTGTTCTGCTCATTAAATCTGTCCTGATCATCTGTGACCGTATCAAAGGGAAAAATATCTATAAAAATGCCCTGATTAAAATTATTATTTCTCTGATGTTCATATTCAAGAGGAAGAATGCCTGTCGTATCAGAATTTCTCAGCTGTGCATGTCCTCTTGCGGAGCCGGGGTCTGTTTCCTCTGTCTGCCAGAAATAAGGGCTTTTAAACTCAGATGGTGCGACCTTATTCAGTTTTTCGAATTCGCTTCGCAGCATGGCAATATCCATGTCATTGTCCCAGGGAATAAACCCGTGATGCCGCACAGCGCCCAGAAGTGTTCCGCCATCTGCGCAGTATTTAATGTCGTATTTCCTGCAGACACGGTCCAGCTCTGCCAGCAGATCCAGCTGAACAGCCCAGAGCTTTTTCGCCTCTTCGGTCACTGTATAGCCGCAGCGCACCTCTTCTTTATAAAATTCATCCGGAATATGTACCTTAAGTTTAACCATGATTTTTCTTTCCTGTCTTCAGCATCCTTTTACCTTCATCAACAACAGGGTCACGAAGCAGTATAAGCATTCCTGCGTAAACAGGGACTGCCACGGCAATCTGCACCAGCGTAATCAGTACGCTGCCTTCTTTTCCGCGCGCTATCACCCAGATGACAGCAAACATCACCATGCTCGCGGCAAACTTTTTCCACGCGATCCTGCCCAGCTGTTTCCAGCTGGCATATCGTTTGCTCATGTGCATATAGATGATACTGATGACAAGCTCTGCAATCACACTGGCGGCCGCAGCGCCATCAGCACCATACTTCGGGATAAGCAGGGAATTCAATATAAAATTGACGACGGCCCCTGTTACGATTCCCTTCGAGCTTCTGGCACGCTGTCCCGAAGGTGTCAGATACTGGGAGCCGAGGATATTACTTATGCAGATGACCAGAGGAAGCGGACTCATGACCCGGAGAAGATTCACTACCGGCTCATATCCTCTGCCAAAAAACCACGGCACAAAATTCCGGGCCACTGCGGTCAGACCGAACATGATCGGAATCGCAAGTGCAAACAGGAAATCAAAGCTCTTGTTTATCTTGTCCTTGATCTCATCGATTTTTCCCTCGGCAAACAGATAGGACTGACGCGAGACCATGACGGTATTCAGTGAAAACAGCAGGCTTTCCAGCATCCTGACGATTTTTGTCGCCTGTTCATAATATCCGTTTTCAGCCTTTGATACGGTGATCGCGCCGATCATCGTCTTATCAAGGACCGTATAAACAGACGTCGCAATCGTGGGAATGAAGTAGGCAAACGTCTGCTTCAGATGTACCTTATAGGGATGTAATGATTTAAAATCTGCCTTCCCGAGCATTCCCGGGAGATAGGTCCACATGGATATATTGCCCAGCAGCCCCGTGGCTGCCATAATGCCGACATAAAGAAGAACGTCCGTTTCTTTTGTGACGAAAAGAAACAGCAGCACGATACCGGCTATTTTTACGATGGTATTTCTGATGACGATGTATTTAAACTTTTCCAGTCCATCGAAATACCAGGATATATCGAAAGCCACGGCAACAACGGATATCGTCAGGACGCCATAATAAACCGTATACTGCGTAGAAAGCGCGATCCAGACAAGCCATGCCCCCAGTGCTGCCCCTGTGGTCGTGACGGAAAGGATCTCAATTTCCCAGAAAAGCTTCGTTGTCTGCTGCTTATCATCCCGGTGCATTGCGATCTCACGCTGTCCGTAGGACGCCGTACCCAGCGCGGCAAACAACGTAAAATAGGTGACAATGGAATTCGTATAGCTGTAGATGCCGGCGCCCTCCGGCCTCAGCACACGGGAAATATAAGGAGCCGTGATCAGCGGCGTGATCAGTGTGAGCAGCTGATATAAGGTATTGTATATGTAATTTTTCTTAATGCTGGGTTTATTTTCCATAAATCAGTTTGTCCCCGACAATAAAAAT
>Ga0256406_1001334_pt1 | contig 40347 bp, 45 predicted proteins | sample RumenRJG_03DNA_FD_185986 | JGI IMG/M metagenome (GOLD analysis project Ga0256406, IMG submission 185986) | Bovine rumen microbial communities from Lethbridge, Alberta, Canada - RJG_03 | ecosystem: Host-associated > Mammals > Digestive system > Stomach > Rumen | place: Canada: Alberta | collected... | reverse complement strand
TGCCTTTTATTCTGTCAGCCATGCGATGACCTCCTTCCTGTTAAAATCGATCCATCTGCTCCTGTGTCGCGAGCGCAGGATAGTTGTAATCGTCGTTGCTCATTTCTGCGTACATGTCATTGACAGTTCCGATGGTGAGCAGGTCGAGCTCCGAGATGGAAAGCCCGATCTGCACGCACCGAAGTAAAAAGAGCGGGGTTGTCATTTCCCGCTCTGTCGGATGATGTTTTTTTTAGATTCCACCTGCTGTTCCACATTCAGTCCCCACAGCTCGATGATCTGCGGCAGGATTTCATAGATGGAGAAGGTGTTAAACTGGTCGAGCCAGTCCTCCGGAGTGTCCGGGACATCAGGAGTCTGGTGCTTTGCCATCAGCCATGCGATGTTCTCAAAAAGCTCCAGAGAAAAGGTGTCGAGATTGGAGTTTGCCGCATCGTTTTCATCGATGCCCTTTTGCAGCTCATTCAAGTCCTTGTAGATGTCCCTGTGGAACTTATTTCTGTATAGGCGAGGAATGGCGGCAGAGGCGCGGAACTGCACCTCCTTGCCGTCAACCTCGATTGTTTTTGTTACAGCCATATCGCGCCTCCTTATTCACCGTTGCTTACCGATGCACTCGGCTCATATACAGCGTTGTACCAAGCGTCGTAAACTGCGCTCGTAGTGTTCGTGCCGGTCTTGACCTTCACGATGCCGGAAGGCAGCGGAGAGGCCGTAATGGAAAGCGTCTCTGTCTGCACCTCGGTAGAGTCCTCCTTGGTGCTGCCGGTGACGGAAGGGCGGGTCGCGCTGCAGTAATACATGCAGTGGCGGATCTTCCTCTGGTCGCCGGAGAACTCGAAAAGCAGCGCAAAATGCTCCGGTTCCACATCCTTGTTCTCCACAATGACGCCGTTGGCATCCTCAGTCTCGTGCATGACATTTGTGAGAAAGCTCTCTGGAATCAGCGCCAGCTCAAAGTCGCCGGAATAGCCGTTGTTATTGGAGACCATGTAATATACGGAGTCGTCCGCATAGAAAGGATCATTATCTCCCTCGGCATCCAGCGAAAGGGATACGGCACCGGGCATTGCTACAGGCGTGCCAAAGGTAACAGTACCATCAGCGGCAAGCGTAGCAATGGCGTAGTGGCAGTTTTTCAGGCCGAACTTGACCTTGTTACTTGTGTTAGCCATAGTCGTTTATCCTCCTATAATCTGTGTTTGATATAAGACCTCGTACAGCTTCTCCGACTCAATCCACACCTCTGATTTCTCATAAGGCAGGTCGTGCCGGATCAAGATGTCCTCGATCTGGTTTTCTGTTTCCGGGTCTTTTACGTCCGTGTATAATTCGATGTTCAGCTCATCAATTTTCTGAAACACCGTGTCATCCGCAAACATATTGTCAGAGCCCGGATAAAGAAAAACGAGGAAGGGCGGGTCTGGCGACTCACCTTCAGCAAAGTGGTCGTAGGCGAGCGGGAGTCCGGCTTCCTCTAACATGGTGATTACATCGTCGTATGTCATGATCCACCTCCCAGCTTCTGCTTGATGGTATCGACGAGCTTTTCGTTTCCGCGCTCCTCGGCTGAGGCGATATGCGGCTGTGCCGGAACACGTCCGCCGCCACGCTTTACATGCCCATGCTCCAGAAGGTGCGCGAGCTGATAGCGGTTCCTCGAATGCACCACGAGGTCGATGCTCTGTGAATCCTCGTGCATATTCTTGACCGACCAGCTTTTCTTGTATTTGCCGGTATCAACCGGAGCACCTGCCTGTATATCCTTGCGGACAGAAGCAGCAGTCTCTTTCACAGCAGCCTTCAGGTCATCCGTAGCGAGCTTTGAATATTTTTCGAGCTCCTCCATAATGGCGTCGCCCATTTCGCTTATTGATACATTTCTACTCATGCGTTTTTCTCCAGCTTGCAGTTGAATTTCAGGCTGTTATGCTTATAGCCCATCGGATTCACATAGGTGATGTTGTAGGTGTGGCCTTCCGCGATGATCCGGTATTTTGTCGATTCCACAGCCGCAAGCTCAGAGCAGTAGCGGCAGGTGAAGTCCAGCGATTCCTCCGGATTGATAACTACACCACCAGACTCCGAACCGGAGCTTGTGCCCACAGTCGCCCAGCAGGAGAAGTAGTCCGTCCAGCCGGTCTTATGGTTTCCGTACTTGTCCACGATGACTGCGTTTTTCTGAAAGGTGACGCGCACCCGCATAGCCGCTATATTCATGAAAACGCTCCTTCCCGTATTGCAAAAAGCAGGGAACGAAGCGTCATGGTAAGCGCATGATGGTCGGCTTCCTCCCTGTGCTCAAAGAGATAAGCGCAGGTATAAAGGATAGCGACCTTCATGGTTTCCCGGATCGCGGAAAGCTCTGCCTCGGTGTAGTCATCAGAAGAAGCTGCGTCCGAGTTGATCACGTCCCATTTCTCATCAGAGAGCCTTGCTATATCGACACATAATCGGATGGCGGAGGCTAAGAGGATACCGACCGTGGCATCCTCATCCGTAGAGTCTACGCGCAGATAAGCCTTCGCATCTTCAGTTGAAATCAGTGCCACGGTCGTTCACCTCCAATCCTTAAGAGCCAGACTTCATGTCGAGAATCTTGATGCCTTCGGAGAGGATCAGCTTGCCGTCCACACGCTCGGTGCAGGTGAAGCCGACCTGACCGTTGGTAGCGTAAAGCTCGTTCAGACGCTTGATGGTGCGTCCCGCCCTGTCGGCGATCCAGTAGCAGGAGAAGTCGCCGAAAGCGATAGTCCTTGCACCAGCCGCCATCGCAGGTACCTTCGGAGAGGTGTAGAGCGGATAGCCGAGCAGTCTGTCAGGCTCTCCTGCAGTAAGGGCAGGCTGCCATACATAGACGCCGTTCAGATCCTTGAGCTTTCTGATGGCAGCGACCGTGGCGTCGTTCATGAGGAATTTTGCCTTGCCGCGATACGGAGCCTTGAGGGAGTACACAAGGCTGATCAGCTCGTCAGCGGTAATCGCCGTAGCGGAAGCAGCGGTCACACCGGAAGGAGCACCACCAGCGTTTGCCGGAATGAACAGGCCGGTCGGTCTGTCGATAGCCGTCTGCCCAGACTGAACGGCACCGTTGATGAAAGCGTCCTCCTCAGCTTCACCGAAGGCGCGACCGAATTCCTCGGAGATGTAGCTCTCGATATCGAAGAAGCTGTCGGAAAGCAGCTCGTCGGATACCTTGATAAGGTCAGTCAGCTTGAAAGCGTCAATGCTGGTCTGGGTGAAGGTCGGGTTGCTCTCGGTGTACGCGCCGTTCTCAGCTGTCCAAGCTGCCTGCGTGTGACCGTTTGCAACAGGAATCTTGCGCTCGTTCTGCGTGGTGATCACCTTGCAGCCGATGGTACGCATGATGTTGTTCTCATTGAGCGCCTGCACAAGAGTGTGCTCGAATTCGATAGGAACAAGGTAGCCGCCGTTCGCATCGGTTCCTTCCTCAAGCACGTCGCGGATTGCGGGATTGCCGGGATGACGGATGTTGTCCCAGAAGGCCTTCTTGTAGGCTGCGGACGCTCTGCCGGGCTTATCCTCCGGCTCATCCTTTACACCGGGCTTTCCAGTGAGCGGAGTGGAGGTCGGTGCGCTCATCATCTTGTCGATCTGCTCCTGACGCTGCAGGCGCTCGATATCCTTGGTGAGGTCAGTGACTTCCTTTTCCATCTTGTCGTAGGTCGCGGCATCCTCTGCAGAAACCATGCCGCCGTTCTGGGAGTGAGAATTGAGAAACGCCTTAGCGGCCTCCCATGCCTTCGCTCTCTTGTCCATGAGTTCCATAATCTGAGTCATAGTAAAAATCCTCCTTTAATGTGCGAGAAGCGAAAGGCGCTTCTCAAGATCGGTTACTGGTACCATGTGTTTATTTGCTTCCGGCTTCTTCTTAGGAATCAGTCGGGAAAGCAGCGAATCGGTGACGGCCTTGCGGGAGAAAAGCATCTCCGCGTCAGCCGTATCCTCCGGGACAGATTTCTCACCATCCCTGAACAGAATCTCGTCAGCAAAGCCGAGCTTCACGGCCTCCTTGGCGTTCATCCATGTCTCAGCATCCATGAGCTGTGAAATCTTGTGGCGGGAGAGCCCGGACTTGATTTCGTAGGCGTTCATAATGGATTCCTTGACTTCGTTTAACATGTCGATGGCTTTCTGCATTTCCTCGGTATCACCGATGGCGATGGTCGCAGGGTTGTGTACCATCATCATGGCCACGGGACTCATGCAGACCTTTGTACCGGCCATAGCGATGACGGATGCCGCCGAAGCAGCAAGGGCGTCGATCTTGACCGTCACATCGTGCGGGTAGTCCATCAGCATGTTGTAGATCTGCGCAGCAGCAAAAACATCACCGCCCGGAGAGTTGATCCAGAGGGTGATGTTTCCATCGCCTGCGTGCAGTTCATCGCTAAATAGCTTGGGTGTTACTTCGTCGCCGAACCATGTCTCATCGGAAATTTCCCCGTCGAGGTAGAGTGTTCGGTCGGAGCCAAAGCTGTCCGGCTCCTCGTTTCGCACCCAGTTCCAAAACTTTCTGGTCATAGTGCCTCCTTCTTTCTGAACCGGGTGCGCCCGTCTTCGGGTTCCGGCTCTGTTTGTGTTTCCTTCGTTTCATCAGCTTCCTCCTGCGTCTGTGCCGAGGCCGCAAAAATGCCTGCGTCCTTGAGCTTGGTCATATTGCCGTTGATGAGATACAGGTCGCCGCCTTCCTCCGCTGGAATGCGGTCGAGGTTTTCAAGCTCCCTGATATCGTTAGCGGACATCCAGCCGTTCTGGCGTCCGACCGCATAACCGTTCATGCGGCTCTGGTAGTCGCCTCTGAGTAGTCCGTCCACGTTGAATTTGAAGAAGTAGTCCTTCTTTTCATCCGGCGAGAGCAGGGCTCTTTGCATGGACTGTTCCCAGCGGCATACCCACGGATCGAGCGTGTATTTTACGAACTCCAGCGACTGCTGCTCGATGTTTGAGAAGCTCGATTTCTCAAGGTCGCCGATCATGTGAGGCGGGATGCGGAAGATACGAGCGATCTCGTTGATCTGGAATTTTCGCGTCTCCAAAAACTGCGCCTGTTCCGGTGAGATGGATATAGGCGTGTATTTCATGCCTTCCTCCAGCACAGCCACCTTGTTTGCATTGGAGCTGCCGCCGAAGGCCGAGTTCCAGCTTTCCCTTACGCGCTCCGGGTCTTTTACCACGCCGGGATGCTCTAAGATGCCGCCGGGCGTTGCACCGTTCGCAAAGAACTTAGCGCCGTATTCCTCACAGGCTATTGCCATGCCGATGGCGTTCTTGGCCATTGCAATTGGGCTGTAGCCTACGAGGCCGTCAAAGCCGAGACCGGGAACATGCAGCACGTCGGATGGCTGGAGCCTTACGCGGCTGCCATTCATCGTGTGCGCTTCATCCTGAGAGGTCTGATATTCGTAATAAAGCTCTCCGTTTTCATCACGGTTGACTGTCATACGATTTGGCATCAAGGGATAGAGCGCGACCACTTCGCCTTTGCCGTTTCTAATGATCTGCGCGTAGGCGTTTCCCCACAAAAGCAGGTGTGTCATCAGCGTTTCCCGGAATACAAAGGATGTCATTTCCGGATTCGGCTCATCGTGAAGCAGGAAGTAGAGCGGATGATTTGTCGCTTTTTCCTTGCTGCCGCCTTCGCCATATCGGTAGAGGTGGATCGGCAGGCCTGCAATCGCCTCGGATAGAATCCTCACGCAGGAGTAGACCGCTGTCATCTGCATGGCGGAGCGTTCCGTCACAGCTTTACCGGAGGTTGTGCCGCCAAAGAAGAAGCGGTAGGAGCTTCCAGTCGTTGTATTGGTAGGCTTATCTCTCGAACGAAACAGTCCTGAAAATATGCTCATATTGATCACCTGCCTTTCAGATAAACAAAATGCCTCTGCCGTCGTAGACAGAAGCGCCGTTGTCGTTGCCGCAGCGGATCGCACGGTCAAGCGCCATAATGGTAGCGATGGCTCCGTCGATCTTTTCTGTAGATTTTTCCTTGTCAGCCTTGATGTTTCCGGCTGGATCGGTGCGGATGAAAATGTTATCCATATTCCAGCGGAGCACCGGGTGGCCGCCGTGAGCGAGCTTTTTCTCCAGCGTCAGCTTCATGAGCTCCTTTGTCGGCGGGCTCATATCCTTAAAGCCCTGACCGAAGGGCACGACAGTAAAGCCCATGTTCTCCAAGTTCTGTACCATCTGGACGGCTCCCCAGCGGTCGAAGGCAATCTCGCGGATATTGAAGCGTTCGCCGAGGCGCTCGATGAATTTCTCAATGTAGCCGTAATGGATGACGTTGCCCTCGGTAGTCTGCAGCATGCCTTCCTTCTCCCAAGTGTCGTAGGGCACGTGGTCTCGCCGGACACGCAGGTCGAGTGTGTCCTCCGGCACCCAGAAGTACGGGAGGATCACATACTTGTCGTCCTCATCCCTTGGCGGGAATACCAGCACGAAGGACGTGATATCCGTAGTGGAGGATAGGTCAAGGCCGCCGTAGCAGACACGGCCTTCGAGATCGTCCTCATTGATGGGATAAGCACAGGCGTCCCATTTATCCATTGGCATCCAGCGGATGGCCTGCTTTACCCATTGATTGAGGCGCAGCTGCCTGAAGGAATTTTCCTCGCCGGGATTTTGCTTTGCCGACTCGCAGGCGGCTTCCACCTTATCAATGCCGACCGTGATGCCAAGGGAGGGATTTGCCTTTTTCCAAACCTCTGGATCAGTCCAGTCCTCATCGGGATCAGCGCCGTAAATGACCGGGTAGAAGGTAGGATCGACCTTCCTGCCATCAAGGATGTCCTGTGCTTTCTGGTGGACTTCATAGCAAATGGTGTTTGTATCATTTCCGGCAGTGGTAATCAGGAAATACAGCGGCTGCATTCTGGCATCGCCGGAGCCCTTGGTCATGACATCAAAGAGCTTCCGGTTCGGCTGGGTGTGCAGTTCGTCAAAGACCACGCCGTGGATGTTAAAACCGTGCTTAGAATAGGCTTCAGCGGAGAGCACCTGATAGAAGCTGTTTGTCGGCTCATAGATGATCCGTTTCTGGGAGGCCAGTATCTTCACGCGCCGGTTCAGCGCCGGGCACATTCGTACCATATCCGCAGCGACATCAAAAACGATGGTGGCCTGTTGTCTGTCGGCAGCGCAGCCGTAGACCTCAGCGCGTTCCTCGCCGTCACCGCAGCAAAGGAGCAGGGCGACCGCAGCGGCCAGCTCCGACTTGCCCATCTTCTTCGGGATTTCGATATAGGCCGTATTGAACTGCCGATAGCCGTTGGGCTTTAGGACACCGAACAGGTCACGGATGATCCGTTCCTGCCAGTCAATCAGCTCGAATGGCTTTCCCGCCCACGTGCCCTTAGTGTGGGTGAGCTGCTCGATGAACATCACAGCGAAGTCCGCCATCTGCTTGCTGTAGTGGGAAGTCTCTGCCTTGAAGCGGGTCGGCTTGTAGTTTTTCAGTTTTCGCATTGGCAAGGTTGCCGCCTCCTTTCAGGGCAAAATAAAAGACCGCCAGCCGACGTGTTCGGCATGCGATCCGGTATCAGTACGAGAGAAAGAGCCGTCTGGCTCAGTCTCCCGGAATATTCATTCTCAGGGGTTTGTGCTTAGTTGTAGTTCTCAAGCAGGATGCAAAGCGCCATCTCTGCTTCCTTGCAGGTTGGCTCGATGTCCCAGCCTCTGTCGTAATTGCAAACGGTCTCGCCGTCAATCTTGATCATGAGCTTTGAAATCCTGCCGCCATTGATGCCGTAGGTCTCGCTTGGCTCATCGTAGTGCTTTACCCAGTAGTGGCATTTGGTGTATTTTTCCTTGTCCTTGGCATCCGGAATGCCGATAACTCCTTCGCTCCACATGCTCTTACGCCTCCTTTACCGTCATCTTGAAGGCTGGGATGAGCCGGTGCTCGTCGCTGCCGAAGTGGGTGTAGCGATCCTTGACCTTTACGATTCCGTCCAGCGTGCAGCCGAGCTCCTCGAATTTGGCGATGGTCTCAATCAGGCTTGAGAAGGTGGAACTGATGGTGAATTCCCTGACTCCCAGCTTCCTGCAGTCTGCGAGGATCGTCTCGATGTCGTCGTCCCAGATGACCTCGGCGAAGTTCGGGAGGTCGTTTCCGGCTTCCTTGCTGTAAAGGTAGGCCTGTCCCAGCGTCCACTGGCATCCGATCTCTTCCCAGCGCATTCCGGGCTTTGCGTTTTCTATGGCTTCAATTGTGTACTTCATGGTGGTTCCTCCTTGTGGTTGTTTTCCCTTTTGGTATGTACATATATCACTCTGAACGCCTGTAATAGCAAGCTATTTCTCGAAATATATGTGACAATCCTGCGGGAACATTTGAGGCCTAAATTGTGTAGTTTATGCCTCGCCGGACATGATGAATTTCACGTATTCTTTCCGGTGATCCTCAAGGTATAAAACCAGCTCGTTGAAGTCCCGTTCATAGGCCAGCCGCTGCACCATGTTCACATCAAACATATTCGTAAGGCCGGTGTCCCGGATGGCGAGGATCTGCTCCTTTACCTTTTCATCCATGTCAGTCCACCACCTTTCGCACAAGGTCGATGCCGTAGATGACATTGAGGCCGGAGCCGTTGTCCCAGTCCACCAGCAGGGAGCCGGTGTCGTCTATCCCGGTGACAGTTCCCTTGGTGCCAATGGGAGGTGCCTGCACATCGTCCATCTGGACAAGCTCCACGCGGGTGCCCGCAGGATAGCGGGAGCGGAGGCCTTCGAGCTGCTCTTTTGTGATCATTCGCATGCCGCCACCTCCTTTTCCGGTGCGCCGTTCTTCCAGCTGGAGTTGCCGGAAAGATTTTGAAGGAGAATTTTGCGTTCTGCCTTGTACTCGCTTCCGATGAAGCCAAGCCGCAGGAGGAAGCAGCGGAATGCGTACTTCTCGTTATCGACTTCCTTTTCGGTGGCGTTGATGCGCCTTAGCTCCCGGCTCATCTTGCCAAGGGCGGCAATGAAGTGGGTGTAGGCCTTGACCGCTTCCGGCTCCGGCATTTCCGTGAACCAAGGGAAGCTGACCGTGTCCTCCGTGATCTCGATGCCAAGGTCGTCAATGCCGAGTGCCTTCTTGATGAGGCTTTCCTTGGCGGTGAGGAGGTTGGTGAGGTTTCCGACCGCTACCTTGTCGAGCGGAAGGCTGACCGTAAGGCCGGTGGCCTCGTCGTCGCTGTCGGTGGTGGTTTCTTCGTCAGTGCTTTCGACTTCCTCGTCCATCTCGGCAGTGAAGCCGTCAGCGATGAGGCTGTGAGTGATGCGCGTGAGCTTCTCGTCGTTCTCGCAGGTGACGCCGCCTTCCTTATCGACCGTGATGTCGCCGATCTCGTAGGCGCAGGTCGGCATGAACTTGTAGACCGCTTTGTCGCCGGTGAGCTCCGCGATGGCTGCGACCAGCGCCTTCCTGTCTTTTCCGGTTACGTTGTAGTTTGCTTTCATGAGTGTGTCCTCCTTTTTGAAATTGGGTTTTCGCTGTGCCTTTCGGCATGTATATACATCACTCTGAAAGCCTTATTTATCAAGCGATTTCTGACATTTTCCGAGGTAAAAAATCGCCGAAGAATCCGGGCGGAAATTGTGTATTATACACCCGCCGTAGGAGAGGTCTCGACTTCCTTTGCCAGAGCGGAATAGAGGAGCTTTTTGCCGTTCCTTATTACATACACATTCTCTTCATCGCCGGTATCCTCTACATAGCGCCGGAGGATGACGGAGGCGTACTTCGGATCAAGCTCCATCATGTAGCAGATACGGTTTAGCTGCTCGCAGGCCATCAGCGTGGAGCCGGAGCCGCCGAAGGTATCAATGACCAGCGAATTCTCCTGAGAGGAGTTCTGGATAGGATAGCCCAGAAGGTCAAGCGGCTTACTGGTCGGATGATCCTTATTACGCTTTGGCTTATCGTAGTTCCAGATGGTGGTCTGCTTGCGGTCGGAATACCACGGGTGCTTGCCGTTTTGTAAAAATCCGTAGAGCACCGGCTCATGCTGCCACTGATAATCGGAGCGACCGAGCACGAGGCTGTTCTTTACCCAGATGCACACACCTGCGAGATGGAAGCCTGCGTCAATGAATGCCTTACGGAAAGTGAGTCCTTCGGTATCCGCGTGGAAGCAGTAGGCGGCTCCGCCTTTTTCGAGGTGGTCTGCCATGTTCTTGAAGGCCGCCAGCAGGAATTTATAAAATTCCTCGCCCTTTAAGCTGTCGTTCTGAATCGTAAGGCCGTCCGAGGCCTTGAAGGAAACGCCATAGGGCGGATCGGTCAGGACGAGGTTTGCCTTTTTGCCGTCCATGAGCTTTTCCACGTCCTCCGGAGAGGTGGCGTCGCCGCACATAACGCGGTGCTTGCCGACCGTCCAGATGTCGCCGGGCTCCACAAAGGAGGCCTTCTCTAAGGCAGCAGTCAGGTCAAAGTCGTCATCTGCGATGTCTTTTTCATTTCCGGTGCCGAGCAGCTTATCCAGCTCACCGGCATCAAAGCCGAGGAGCGAGAGGTCAAAGGACTGATCCTGCAGGTCGGATAATTCGACCGACAGCATTTCCTCATCCCAGCCTGCATTGAGCGCCAGCTGATTGTCTGCGAGGATATATGCACGCTTCTGAGATTCCGTCAGGTTTTCTGCAAAGACGCAGGGCACGGTTTCATATCCTTCCTCGCGGGCAGCCGTAACGCGACCGTGACCGACGAGGATGTTGTAGTCTGCATCAATGACGGCAGGACTCACAAAGCCGAACTCCCTGAGAGAAGCGCGGAGCTGTGCGATCTGTTCTTTACTATGCGTCCGGGCATTCCGAGCGTAGGGCACCAGCTTGTCGATAGGTACCTGTTCCAATTTCTGTGTGTTCATTTACATATTCCTCCTGCTACGAAGCAGCTGCTCCATCACGCTGTCCTGCGGGCTGCCTTCAAAGGGCTCGGTGCAGTTTTGCTTCACAATGTCGTATATCTCATACCAGAGCAGGTTGGCCTGCTTCTGAAAGTTCATGAGTAGCTGCGTAAAAGGGCTCGCAATTGCAGCGCCGGTGGTCGGGTGCTTTCCGAGCATCCCGTATTTGCTGACCGCCTCGGAGCACTGGATGTACCGGGCAAAGGCCTCGGAGTAGCTTTCGAGCAGGCGCTTGTTTACCAGCCTCTCGCAGCCGCGCTCTTTAAGCCACAGCCATGTTTCCTTATAGATTTCATCCGCACCGAGCGGCTTGCCGTCCTTCTGCTGGGCAGAGAGGTAATCGTCCGGGCTGGGCATATCCATGCCTTCCAGCTCCACGCCGTCACCGATGTCGTCAACATCAAAGTCGGTCAGGTCGTCTGTAAAGTCCGGCAGCTCCATGCGCTTTGCAGGTGCGCCTTTCATAATTTTGTCGGCGAGGGCATCCGGCTTGGAGCCAGCTTTGACACGTCTCCCGCCGCGATAGGTTCCGTCTTTCGCCATGTCTATCACTTCCATTTCTGTGGTGCAGGGTTTAATACCCTGTTTGAATTGCAATTTTTGCGAAGAAGCCCCCGCGCCGTTTTCCGGGAAAAAGGGTCGTAGAGATTTTGACCGCCCTACCGGTCGCCGCGCTCGTGGTGAATCTTCTCGTGACACGAGCGACAAAGGCTCATGAGGTTAGACTCGTCATTCGATCCTCCCTCAGCGAGAGGTACGATGTGGTGGACTTCCTCGACCGCGACGTAGCGTCCTTCCTTCAGGCACTGCTCACAGAGCGGATGCTTGTGGACGTAGCGGTCACGGATTCGTTTCCAAGCTCTGCCGTATCGTTTGCCGGGAGAGTAGCCGCGCTGGAACTTCTCGTAGTGCTGTTCCATAACCTTGGCATGCTCCTCACAATAAACGCCGTCTGTCAGGTTCGGGCATCCGGGATAGCGGCACGGTCGTTGTGGTTTTCTTGGCATAAGCCGTGCCTCCTTTCAGGGCATAAAGAAAGCCCTGCAGGATAATCCCGCAAGGCTCGTGGGCTGCGCGTGCAGCTGTATCTTTATTCTTTTCGCTGATTATATACTAACATATTGGGCGGGTGGACATCTTAGGACAAAGCAGGACATTTCGGGCGCATTTTTATATTGTGATCGGATCATCCGGCAGCGTCACATGAAGGAGCGCCTTGCCGTGCCAGCGACGAATGGTGCGGGCATCTGCACAAAGCTCCATCCCGATCTGCTCCCATGTATAATTGTGGATGTAACGATACTTCAAAACCATGCGCTCGTCGGTGTCCGGAACCGCCTCAATGACCTCCCGTATCTGTTTCTTAAGGTCAGAGAGCATTTCAAGCTCACCGGCGATTTTCTTTTCCAGTGCCCAGAGCTTTTCAAGCGTCCGGACAAAGGGTGCTTCTGTATTCCGCGATGTCTGCACGCGGTCTTTGTCATATTGGATCGCCGACACACTGCCTGCCATCTCACGCAGGTTTTGTGCTTCCATCGTGTCGGACTTGATTCTCTGATCAAGGCGGTAGGCCTGATGCAGATATTCTTTTATGGTCATAGGCTTTTTGCCTCCTCTCGTAGTTTTTGTATAAGATACTCGCCGTCAACACTCGTTAAGGCTTTGTACCAAGCGGAGCGGAAGAACCGTTCACACTCCATTGCATCCGACATAGCAGCTTGATTACTGGGTTTCTTTTTCAGGCGCTTTAGGGCATCCCGGTAATCCTTCACGGCCTGCAAGACGATGGCGTTTGCGAGATTTTCATAAGGATCAAGCATCAGGTCACCTCAAGGTCTGCCTTGACCGCATCAATCAGCGCGGTCTGCGTCATTTCCTTTTTGGATAGCGCCTTTACGATCCTCTCGTCGATAGTGCCCTTGGTGATGATGTGCTGGATCACCACAGTCCGGGATTCTTGGCCTTGCCGCCAGAGACGTGCGTTTGTCTGCTGGTAGAGCTCCAGCGACCATGTGAGACCGAACCATACAAGGGTGGAGCCTCCGGCCTGTAGGTTTAAGCCGTGACCGGCAGAGGCCGGATGGATGACTGCTACAGGAATCTTTCCCGCATTCCAGTCAGCAATATCGCGGCTGGACTTGATCTCCCGGACATTGAAGCAATTTTTGATCCGGCTAAGGTCGTGCCGGAACCAGTAGGCCACCAGAAGCGGTTTCTCATTGGCGGCCTCGATAATATCCTCCAGAGCGTCCAGCTTCCTGTCGTGGAACTCGATTACCTCGCCGGTATCGGCATATATGGCACCGTTCGCCAGCTGGGAAAGCTTCCCGGTAAGCGATGCGGCATTGGCGGCAGTTACTTCACCGTCAGGAAGTTGCAATATGAGCTCCTGCTTCAAATCCTCATAGCGGCTGCGCTCAGAATCGGATAATTGCACCTCGTATTCCGTAGAAACCAGCTCCGGCATTTTCAGATGGTCGGTGGACTTCATGGAAATCGTGATATCCGAGATTTTCCGGTAGATGGCGTCCTCCGCATAGGGCAGCGGCTTATAGGAGTAGATGATCTCGCCGTTACGCTTGTCCGGCATGAAGTAGTTTGTCCGGTACTGCGTGATAAAGCGTCCGAGGCGTTCACCCATATCCAGCACCTTGAACTCTGCCCACAGATCCATGAGACCATTGGAAGAAGGTGTGCCGGTGAGGCCGATAATGCGATGGAGTTTCGGTCTTACCTTCATCAGAGACTTGAAGCGCTTAGCCTTGTGGTTTTTGAAGGATGAGAGCTCGTCGATAATCACCATATCGAAGTCAAAGGGAAAGCCGGACTCCTCAATGAGCCACTGCAGGTTCTCACGGTTGATGATCGTGATATCCGCTTGCTGCATGAGGGCAGCTTTTCGCTCCTTCGGTGTCCCGACTGCGACCGCGTAGGTCAGACCGCTAAGGTGCTCCCATTTCTGGATCTCCGCTGGCCAAGTATCGCGGGCGACTCGCAAGGGAGCGACCACCAGAACGCGGTGTACCTCGAAGCTGTCAAACAACAGGTCGTTTACTGCCGTCAGGCTGATGATCGTCTTGCCAAGTCCCATATCGAGCAGGACTGCGGCCACAGGGTGCTTTTCGATATAGCGGATGGCATAGTCCTGATAATCATGTGGATTGAAGTTCATCGATCATCCCTCCAATCTGCTCCGGATCGTCAATGACGTAGACCGGAAAGCCCAGCTCCCGTAGCAGCCTGTGGCGTGAGAGTTGGAGCGGGCGTGGCTTTTTGCCGGGTGCCTTCAGCTCTGCGAAGCCGATATGGCCGTCAGGGAGTAAGATCAGGCGGTCGGGCATTCCTGCGAAAGAGGGACACACCAGCTTTAGCGCAATCCCGCCATGCTTTTTAACCGCCAGAGTTAACTTGTTTTCTATCTGTTTTTCTATCATCGGTAACCTCCGTCAGGCGTTAATTTCAGGGGATGTGCAAGGTGTATCAATGGTATTTACCAAACTTTTTCTTAGAGCTATTTTTTAAGGCCTAAGAGAGTTTTTATATAAGACCTTGATACACCTTGTCATAAGTCCCTCATTACTGCAGAAAATCTTCCTCTGCGCCTGTGTCCTCACGAATCCTCAAGCCCTTGAAATAGCGCTTCCGATTCAGTGTCAGCCGCTCAAATCCGGCTTTCTCCAGTGCAAAGTAGAAGTCTGCCGTGCTGCGCACGTACTCATTGCAGTCCAGCGAATAATTGCGGTACGCCTGATAGAGTGCCGAGGAGCTTTCCTTAAAGGAATCATCCACCTCGCACTTCTCATCCAGAAAATGTCCGAACCAGTCATTCTGGCTGCGATATTCCTCGATGGCCTTCTTCACGCAGTCCGGTACCGGGATCTGGTAGTCCAGAGCGATGACCTTCTTGGCTCCTTCGATGATCCACGCCAGAATGCTTTCACCGGCATTCTCATACAGGTACTCGCCGTAATTCTTGATGTCGGCCTTGCCCTCGATCTTGGCATTAAACGGGATTACGATGAGCCTGCGCCAGATACCGTCGTCCGAGGCGGAGACGCGAGGCAGGTGATTGGTATACAGCACCAGCGTGTGGCAGGGCTTGAAGGAAAACGGGTCTTTATACTTTTTCTCTGCGAATACGTCGTCGGTGGAGCAGAGCTGCTTGACGGTGGAGTCATTAAGGCGTGCGCCTTCCTGCATTTCCGCAGCGATCAGCAGTCGCTTTCCCTTGACCTCGGCCATTTCCGGCTTGATGTTTCTGCGGCAGCCGACGGTCAGGGTGTCTGCGGAGATGTTTCCGCTGTAAAGTCCCAGCACGCGGGAGACCGCATTCCAGAAGGTGGACTTGCCGTTTCGGCCATCGCCGTATGCGATGATGAGCGCTTCCACGAAAACCTTTCCGATAGAGGCGAGGCCGCAGATCATCTGTACATAGTCGATGAGCTGCTGATCCTTCTGAAAGATAAGGTTCAGGTTGTCCTGCCAAAGCTGCGTGCCCTTGCTGCCGGGTGAGACAGAGGTGATCTTCGTAATAAAATCATCCGCAGAGTGCTCGCGGGCACCGGCCATTCCTTTGCGAAGGTCGTAGGTCGCTTCCGGTGTGCAAAGAAGAAAGCAGTCCGCGTCTAAATCCCTCGGTGAGATTTCCAGCATCGGGTGCGTCTCCTTGAGGGTGGATGTAATGTTCTTGGAATCGCGCCTGCGAACGGCAAAGCTCTGGTAGGCCTTGGCGGCAAGGAACTCCTGATACGCCTTCATCTGCTCATCGTTCATGAGCTGTTCGGCCTTGGCCTTTGAGGTGTTGTCGAGGATTTCCTGCGCACCACAGTTTTTGAGTTTTTGCAGCGCCTCAAACATCATGCGGTTCGACTCGACCAGCTGCCTGCGGGTAAGCTCGTGGGCAACGGCCTGAGCGCCGGGCTCTGTTTCCTGCCAGTAGTGGTCGCTGTAGCGGATAAAGTGGGTGGCCGGTGAGTAGCGCAGCTCGTTTGCAAAATACTTTGATAGCACCTCGGCCTGCCCGACATCGGAGAAGTCCTCCGGCATATAGCTGTTTTCGTCGTTATAGACCTCCGGAGGAACATATCCGTCCTCGCGGCTGATCTTCGAATAAAAGCGCTGGGCGCTGTGCCAGATGGTGTCGAGCTCGTTTTGATCAAGAGGCGGCATGCAGGTCGTGGCCTTTTCCAAAAAGCTCTGGTAGGCTTTTTCTGTGTCGCCGTACTTCTTGATGACGATCCCGGCAAAGCGAGACATGGTGGAGTTACGGCTACCTTCCGGGATTGTGACATCCTTTTCATGACCGCCGGGCAGGCCTTCATCGAACTCGTCGTCATTCAAAAATTCCGTGAGGTTCATGCGACCGGGATAGAGCTCCACGTTCGGCTCCTGTGTTCCAAAGAAGAAGCGTGCCGCATCCAGCGCGTTCGTATCGAAATACGGAAAGATGGAATTGACCAGTTTCTTCATATCACTGTAGAGGGTGGCATCCGTCACGCGCTCGATGGGAAAGAGTACATGGAACTTCGGCCTTGCGGGTTTTCCGTTTTTCTCTCGCATATTGAAGCGGCTGTAATGGATAGCAAGGCTCACGCCGGGAAAGGCCTCCAGCACATCTGCCGGAGTGATCCAGTCCTTCGGGTCTTCCGAGTGGTCGTTGTCACAGTCCACGGGGAGGCAGTCGGCGGATAGGAAGTTCTCGCCGTTGCGGTAGTGGTGCTTATATTCCGCGCACACATAGTCGTGACCGACGGCTGCTTTCAGGCTATCTGTGCCCATGACCACGGTCTTGTGCGGGTAGGAGCAGTTGCCGGGATTGCCGATAAAATCGGCGCTATACAGGGTAAACATCAGTCGTACACCTCCTCCGATTCTTCCTCCAGCACCTTCGTGATAAATTTCAGGGCGCGGATCATGGTTTCCAGCTCGCAGTCGCCGCCGAGGGTGACCTCAAAGCCGTCGCAGCCGTATCGGGTGATGATGGGCTTTACATTCATGTCCGTGCTGGCCTCATCCTGAATACGGAAATAGGTGCGGCCACCATGACCGGTGTCGCCTCCCTTATATCCGGTTGTCCCGGCCTCGACCTGCAGGATATTGCAGCTGACCACGTCGCGGGTATAGGTTGTAATTTCAGTGCCGTCTTCCAGCTTTCTGCGTCTTTCTGTTACTTCATACATAGCGTTAAACCTCCTGACATTCTTCTGTGAAATAGCGCAAGCGATAGTCCTTCCACTTGGCGCGTTTGATTTCTGCTTCCATCCCGGATGAGATGCGGCTGCCGAATACCCAGACCTCGGCGCACTTGCTCATGAGCGCGTTTCCAAAGAACAGACCGAGCTCGCGTTCTTCCGGCTTGTCGTCATCAAGGAACTGCGGGAACAGCAGGTGTGGCGCGATGGGGATATATCCCTTGTCAACGGCAAAGCGGCTGTAGCGTCTGGCGTTCTCTACGTTTGTCTCCACATCTCCGGAAAACGGAGAGCAGATGTAGACGATAGGCCTGAAGGCTCTGAGGGACTGCTTTTCGTTTGTGGCAATCCGGGAGAGCGCTTCACCGGCAGTCGGGTCAGGATAGCCTTCGCTGTTGCGGTAATCGTTACTCAAACCTTGTGTCCTCCTTTCCGGGCAGACTTAAAGGCGTCCACCTCCAATTTCCACTGGAGATGAACGCCTGATTTGAGCGGACGATTTTTAATCTTTTTTGTAGAAGGGTGTGGTATAGCCGTCGGCACGGAGCTTCAGGCCTTTTGCCCAAGGCGGAGTCCTGCCCATCTGCTCGCAGAGCGCATCAAGTGATATGCGTGGGTCGGCCTCGATGACAAGCTCGTCGTGGATATGCATGACAATCGAGCAGCAGCGCAGCGTCTTCATGGCATAGCAGAGGATGTCACGGGAGGTCGCCTGCACGATGTTTTCCACAAATTTCGGGCCGTATGAGTCGAGCCGCTCCCATTTCTTTGTGCTGCCGATGCCCTCGTAGGTGATACACTCGCCGCCGAACTTATTCGTACCGACCTTGGGTTTTACATATACAAGGTTCCGTCCGGAAGGCAACGTGATAAAGAGCATCCCAGAGCGGCAGGCAAAGGTAAGGCCGTAGCTACTGGTCGTGTGCTTATGCTTCACGGCCTCCATGACAGCACGGTCAACGTCCCACCAGAATTTCACGATATTCGGATTCGTCTGTCGCCAAGCATCCACCAGCGGAGGAAGCTCATCTTCGGATAGTCCCATCTCGATAGCACCCATTGCCTTAAGCGCACCGACCGAGCCGCCGTAGCCGAGGGCGAGTTCCGCAATCTTGCCTTTTTGGCGCAGGTGGCCGTTGACACCATGCTTTTCGACCGGGACATGGAACATCTGCGATGCGCTGGCGCAGTAAATATCGCCGCCGTTCTCGAATACTTTCTGCCGCCACATCTCACCGGCATACCAAGCGATGACTCTGGCCTCGATGGCGCTGAAGTCGGAAACATAAAACTTCGTGCCTTCCTTCGGAATGAAGGCCGTGCGGATCAGCTGCGAGAGCGTGTCCGGGACATCTTCATACAGGAGTTTCACGGCATCGAAGTCGCCGGATTTTACAAGAGCGCGAGCTTCGGCCAGATCCGGCAGGTGATTCTGCGGGAGGTTTTGTAATTGGATGAGCCTGCCTGCCCAGCGACCGGTGCGGTTGGCTCCGTAAAAAGCAAACATGCCACGAGCCCTGCCATCATCACAGACCGCACGCTCCATCGTCTGATATTTCTTGACGGAGGATTTGGCAAGCTGCTGGCGGAGCTCCAGAACGGTCTGCAGCTCCGGCGGAGCGGTTTTGATAAGCTCTGCTACGACTTTCTTGCCAAGGGTGTCGGTTTCGAGGCCGTTGTCGGAGAGCCACTGTTTCATTTGCTGTACGGAGTTCGGATTATCGAGTGCCGTGATGTCTTTCATGGCAGCTGTCAGCTCTGACCGGGAGCGGGTATCCATCTCGATGGCTTCCTTTACCAGATCCATATCGAGCCGGACACCATGGTCGTTGATTTCCTGATCAATATGGTATTCATCCCAGACCGCATCAGGCACCGGAAACTTGGAGAGGCGCTGCTGGATTGCCATTTCGACTTCTACATCCCGCTTGTTATATGCCTTAAAGAGAGACCACTTCTCCGGATCGTGAAAGGGCAGGTTCCGGGTGCGACCGCCGTTTACCTTTGTGGGTGCGCAGGGCACAGAGAAATATTTGATGAGCGCCTTGCCCTCATCCAGCTTCTGTTCTTCGAGCTTTAATACCTGACCGACGCCTTTTAAGGAGAGCGGCAGTCCCATCGTGGCCGCCCAGACCATAGAACAGCGCCAGCCTTCTGGATTTAGGAACCGGGCGCACTCCTGAGAGAGCGGGTGGTTATCGTGGAAGGGATCAAGGCTTACACCCAGATCGGACAGATACCGGGATAAGCAGACTCGTTCAAAGTTTGCATTGAAAGCCCATTTGAGGACAGCATCATCGGTCAGGGCGTCGAGGACTTCCTGCGGGATATGTTCTCCCTGCGCAAGGTCGATGACCAGCACCTCGCCGCCGTCGATGGCGTAGCCGAAAAGCAGAATCTCAAAGTTCGGAGACTCCACATATTTGTAAACGCCGCACTTATTCAGATCGACGTCTGAAAACGTCTCTATATCTATGGATATGTTTTTCAATCGGATCACCTCAATTCAAACAAGCGGCAGAGAAGAATCCCTGCCGCCCGTCCGTTGCTTATTTGTCGAAGGACTTCATGCGTTTCTCGTGGTACTCATCGTCCTGCAAGGCCTTTTTCTCCTCGCGCTTCTCACGCTTGAAGTCATTGATCACCGTCTGGATGGCGACCACTGCCCAAGAGAGAACTACGATGCAGAAGCAGCCGATCAGGATGTTGCAGAGAAGGGATGAAATCATAACTGTGCTTTCCATTGTTTGTCGCTCCTTTCCTTAGTTGAGAAAATCTTCGTCATCGTCAGTCGCAAAGTCGGACTCTGCGCTTGCCTTGCCGCCGAGAGGCTCACCGTCGCGGATCTTCTGCAGGTTGTTGAGCCCGCAGGCGATGCCCTTGTTACCGGAACTGTTGAAAGCATAAAACGTGATGCTGGCGCGGCCATACACACCGGAGTACACCTCGGAGCGGGTGAGGATTGGGTTCAGGTCTGCGTCCACGATGCCGGGAGCAGAGGTGGCGTTGGCGTTGACGAAGTAGGCGTTCTTATAAGCCTCGTCGTCCGGACGCTCCGCATCGCCGTCGCGCAAAGGCGTCTTCAGAACAGAGAGCGCCGGTACGGACTTGCCGTTGCCCTTGAGCTTGGCCTCGCCCTCCTTGTAGGCAGCCTCGATAGCGGCCTTGATCTTGGCGACGGTCTTGGTGTCGGACTTCGGGATGATGAGGCTCACGCTGTACTTAGGCGTGCCGCCGTTGATGGACTTCGGCTCCCAGACATTTGCGTAGCTCCAGCGGGTGTCGACTCCGGTGATAACCTTCATGGGATTGCTGATTTTTGCATTCTTACTCATTGTCGTTTTCCTCCATAAAATCATTTTTTGCTGTGTTCATGGCCGGGCGCTTGTCGCTGTCCGGCACAAGTGTGGGTTTGCCCTGCGGCTTTTCGATGTAAGCCGTCAGGAGTTCATCAAAGCGGGACTTGCCGAGGAGCTTCTGCATGGCGGTGATGCCGAGTAGCTTCTTCTCATATGGATCAAAGCCTGCTTTTTCGACCGCGTCAATGACGGCGGCCTCATTGCTGTATCTGCGGTTGCTGCGTCCTTCGACGATCTTGAAACCTGTCCATTCCTTACCGGAGAGAGCCTGCTGCAGGGCGTATTCCTTGATATCGGAAGCCCAGCTGACCAGCTCATCCACCTTGCCGAGGATGACCTCGATCTCGGTGTCCGTAAGCAGTGGTGGGAGCTTGAACTCATGCTGCGCGAGCTTTAAGTTCGCTTCGGCTCTTGCGCGGCACTCGTTCTTTGCCTTACAGAAGCCGCACCATTCGCCGCACAGGAAGTTCCCGTCTCCGGCAAAGGCCAGCTCTGCGGTGGGCTTCAAGATCTCATCCGCCCAGCGGTATAGATCGTCCTTACTGATCTCATAGGTGCTGACGTTCTGGCGTCTCGGCTGGTAGATTGTCATAGAGACCGTGTCGATGTCGTAAATGTCATCGAAAAGCTCCAAAGCGCCGAGCGCGTAACACTGCATCTGCGGGTTTTCGTCGGCAGAGACCAGAACGCCAAGGCCGTGCTTGTAGTCGATCACCCGGAGCGTACCGTCCGCGATGATGATGCAGTCGGCGGTTCCGAAGCCCTGTTCTACCCAGCGGGAGAAGTCCACACGCTGCTCGATCAGGACTACCGGATCAGCGCAGACTTCCTTGGCGGCCTCGACCTGCTCCAACACATATTCGGCATAGCCGGAGGTGCAGTCCTCCATCTCCTCGGAATACCATGTGAGGCTTTTGGTCGGATCTTCTGCTGGCAGTCCCAGCGCGGCCTTTAGCTTGTACTCGCCAAGGGCGTGGGCGTCGGTTCCTTCCGCAGCGTAGTCGCTCCCTTTGTCCTCATAGGTTTCGCAGAGTCTCGCCGATGGCGGGCAGTGCAGCCACCTGTCGGAGCTGGATGCAGAGAGGATCGCGTGTGCTTTAGCTGCCATTGCCGATCACCTCCGCGTCCTGAAGCAGGGCTTCATACTTTGCCGGGTCGATCTCGGAGAGCTTGTCAGCACCATGCTTCTTAAGCAGGGCACGTACCTCTGCGGTATGACCGGCGCGGGACTTCTCGGCAAGGACGGCTCTTACGTCCTCCAGCTTCAGCTGCGGCTTCGGCTCCTTCTCGGCGGGCTGCGCCTCGGTGCCGTCGCCGGAAAACTGCTGGTAGAGCCAGTCGGCTGCGGCATTAATAGAAGCAGCAGCGCTTCGGAGCTCTTCGATGGTCTGTGCCATTTCTGCCATCTTTGACATGTTCTTTTCCTCCTTCCTCGGATTGGCTTGCGGCAAGGATTGAGAGGTTCCTTGCCAGTCTGGCGCTAACGTGACTGATGGAATTCAGGAGCTTGATCTCCTCATTCACGCTGCCGCCGGTGTCTGCGTAACTGCGGTACATCATTGGTTCACCTCGCTTTCTGAAGGCTGTGTTCTCTTGCCTTCACCTTCCACTGGAGATGAACTGCCGATTTGAGCGGAGGATTTTATAAAAAATTTCCGACCACCATCCGAAAGAGGGACAGTGGCCGGAAAGGCTGTGGTTCGTGGTGCTTACATTACTTGTCGCCGGTGATCCTGCGAAGGTCGGTGCGATACTTTTTCATCTGATCCGCGAAGGTCTTCTGCGGGCGACCGAGTTCTCTGGCGATGGCGCGGTCGGAGATGCCCTCCGGATGATCCTTCCAAAGCTGGATGATGGTATCGGCCTCCGGATCGAGCTCACGCAGTCTGGCAAAGAGCTGCTCCAGAAGCATATGGTCGGCGATGACTTCCTCCATAGGCTTTGCGCTGTCCGGGATGTAATCGCCGAGGGTACCGTTGCCGTCCGGAAGTGGCTGATCCAGAGATGTGATGTCGCCTGCCGCGTGGTACTCGCAGCCGATGCAGTCGCCGTCGCACTTCCAAATGAAGCGGTAAGGGCACATGCACCTGCCGTGATTCTGCTCCTTGTGGCGGATGCGGTCGGCTTCCTTATAGAAAGCGTCGTGCTGTGCCTTGCTGACCGGCACCTTCTCGCCGGTGCTGCGAACGTAGATGAAATAGGTCTTCTGATTGTCGTTGTTTTGCATAATGAAACCTCCAAGTTTCGAGTTGGTTCCCGAACCGGAGGCCTCATGGAAAAAGAGCGTGGAAGGCCGACCGGAACGGGAAAAATCCGTTTCAGTTGCCATCCACGCTCGTAGGATGGGTTTTTATTTACTTGTGTCCGCTATGGCCGTTCGAGCCACTCTGCATGCCGGGTGAGCGACCATAGCGGTGAGCTTTTTACGCCTTGCTCAGGGCGTTGACCGTTATCTGAGATCCGCTTCGATGGCGTATAACTCGCTGAATACGTCCGGCAGATCACACGGATTCAGGTCTTCGACGCTGTGAGCGCCGTATCGCTGGAATACTCCGTCAACTACAGCTGATCCCACTTGGGAGCTGATCGTAGAGGCGGTATTTTCGATGTTGATAATCCAGTTCTCGCGTTCATCCTTAGTCACGATTCTCATCTCCTTCCTGCTCAGCCTTCCGTTCAGAAGTCAGCTGCGTTATTTGCGCCGCCCTTGGAAACTGAACTCATCCTTGATCAGGGGATGTATCCAAGGGTTATGGCGAGGCGGGACAGCGAAGTGGTTCTTTGTCGGTTTTTGTGAGTTTATAACCATCAACTATTGACAGAGACCGTGTTTCTGTGTATAATTAAATGGTTAAGGTCTCGCATTGTCGGCTTTTTGCCTTCCTTGCCCTGCCCATTATTAGTTTCGCACGGCGAAATGAGACGGCCTGACCGATAACGTGAGACACATAGGACAAAACATAGGACAAGATTTGAGAGGAGGTATTCGATTGGAATTAAGCGAGTATTTCAGCCGGATATTTCCGAGCACGGATGCGAATATGTACTACCCGAACAGGAGGAATAACGGCATCTTTGTTTCGTTTTGTTTTATTGAGGCGGGTAGTAATTACTTCAGCCATAAGCTGGGAGATAGACTGAAATCCGATGATGTCCCATTGGAGCGTAAACTCTATGACGGGTCGAGGAAGATGTCCCAAGACCTGAAGGATTCGTTTAAGACTTTTAATGAGGACGGGCTGTGCGCGTATTTCGAGAAAATCATCGAAAAGAGCAAGTACGATGATGTGATGCTTGCCTTCGGAATACCTCCCACGGCAGAAAAAAAGCCGCAGGCACTCAGGAGAGCACTTGCGGTTCAGTTCAAAGCATTTATAGATAGCGACGCGGAGACTGCTGCGGACGTTGTGGCAATGACATACCAGCAGCTGCTGGTGGAGCCGAAACAGGAGCCCAGCACCTTTCATCATATATCGTCGCTGTACCAAGACGATACGGTATACATTAAGCCTGATCACAAGAGAAGCTATTCAGGCTTCATGTACGAGCGACTGACGGTAACGTGGAAATTCTCAAATCTTGGTACGCAAACATGGCGCGGCAGAAAGCTGTATCTTTCTAATTATGATGAGATAAGGCCGAGGGCAGAAAGCAATTACATAGAAATACCGGAGACGCCACCGAAAACCGGTGTGGACATCTCCGTAGTCATTGAGCTCAGACCATTTGAAGGGCACACGACTTGCCACTGGATCATGGTGGACAGCGATGGCAATGACTGCTATCCCGGTAGTCGAATGTTCGATATAGATATAGATGTAAAGTTCAAAAGGAAGAACTCTTAAGGATGGAGGTAATAAAGTGAGCGATCAGCTGCAAGTTGAAAAATGGGTAACATTAAAAGATGTACAGGCATATCTCGGTGTTGGACGAGAGACTATTTTGCAGTGGATTTCAAAACGGAATATGCCCGCGTACAAGGTCGGCAGACTGTGGAAATTTAAGCTCTCAGAGGTTGATGATTGGATTCGCTCCGGTGGAGCATCTGATGATAACGCACCTGAAAAAGAAGAACAGGATACAGAGTAAGTCCGTTTTATGGGACATCAAATTTTATAGAATGAAAATATAGAGTGGCGTACTATGCCACTGACAAACGGAGGAAAAGTGATGGACAATCAGGTTCACAATCAGATAGTGAGTTTTATATGGGGAATTGCAGACGACTGCCTGCGCGATGTTTATGTGCGCGGCAAGTATCGTGATGTTATTCTCCCGATGACGGTTATCCGCCGTCTGGATGCCATGCTGGAAGAGACGAAACCAGCAGTTCTGACAATGAAAAAGCAGCTGGACGCTGCAAAGATCGATAACCAGTGGCCTGCGTTGTGTAATGCAGCGGGACAGGCTTTCTGCAATGCATCTCCCTTCCTTCTGAAGGATTTGACCAGCCGCGCAAAGGCACAGACGCTCAAGGCCGATTTTATCGCCTACCTTGACGGATTTTCTCCTAATGTGCAGGTGATACTGGATAAGTTTAAATTCCGTAACCAGATCGATACGATGGTGGATGCGGATATTCTTGGCGCAGTCATCGAGAAGTTCACATCTTCTGATATCAACCTGAGCCCGAATCCAATTTACAAGGACGAGGCGAAGACGATCCTCAAGCATCCCGGTCTTGATAATCACGGCATGGGAACCATCTTTGAGGAGCTGATCCGTAAATTCAACGAGGAGAATAACGAGGAAGCCGGAGAACACTGGACGCCTCGCGATGTTGTCGAGCTTATGGCTGACCTTGTGTTTATGCCGATTGCCGACAAGATCAAAGACGCATCGTATTCCTGCTATGACGGAGCCTGTGGTACGGGAGGTATGCTCACCGTCGCTCAGGACAGGCTTTTAACGCTTGCCAAGAGGCGCGGCAAAGAAGTCGCTATCCATCTGTTTGGACAGGAAATCAATCCGGAGACCTACGCAATCTGCACGGCAGATATGCTTCTGAAGGGTGACGGTGAAGAGGCCGAGCACATTATGTATGGCTCCACACTTTCCGATGATCAGCACGCTTCCCGCCAGTTTGACTTCATGCTCTCGAATCCTCCATACGGAAAGAGTTGGAAGACCGATGCTGAGAAAATGGGCGGCAAGAAAGAAATCCTCGACACACGCTTCAACACCTATCTGGAGGGTGGCGAGGTTATGCCGATGATCCCGCGCACCAGTGACGGCCAGCTTCTGTTCCTGCTGAATAATGTGGCAAAGATGAAGAAGGATACCGAACTCGGTAGCCGCATTGCAGAGGTACATAACGGATCGTCTATTTTTACCGGCGATGCAGGCAGCGGAGAAAGCAATGCCCGCAGATATCTTATTGAGAACGATCTGGTCGAGGCAATCATCGCTGTACCAGAGAACATGTTCTACAACACGGGAATCGGTACCTTTATCTGGATTCTGTCAAATAAGAAGGAGGATCGCCGTAAAGGAAAGATTCAGCTTATCGACGCGACCGCAATGAAGTCACCTCTTCGTAAAAATATGGGTAAGAAAAACTGCGAGTTCACAGCAGATATTAGAAACGAGATTCTTCGCATCTTCCTCGAAATGGAGGAAAGCGAGATCAGCATGATCTTTGATAATGATGAGTTTGCATATTGGACTGTGACAGTGGAGCGTCCTCTTCGCTTGCGCGTTTATCCTGACAGGGATATTCCGATCGATACATTTAAGAAGGCGGAAGAACTTGAAACTGTACGCAAAGCAATTAATGCTGTCCCGGATGGTACGCCACTTGATGATTGGACAGCTTTTGCGAAGGCGACAAAACTGAAGGCTGCGGCTCTTAAGAAAATACGTCCGTTCATTACCGAGAAAGATCCTACAGCTAAGCCTATTGGAGGCGAAGCGGATGCTGATCTTCGTGATACCGAGAATGTGCCCTTCCTTTATGAAGGTGGAATTGATGGTTTTATGAAGAATGAAGTATTGGCATATGCATCAGATGCTTGGGTAGATGAAAAAAAGACTCAGGTAGGATATGAGGTTAGCTTTACGAAATATTTCTACAAGCCGGTCGAGATGCGGGATATGAATGAGATTATTTCCACGCTGAGCGCTCTTGAAAATGAAGCCGCTGGAATGGTGGCAGAAATTGTGGGAGGCGCAGAATGAACAATTACTCAAGTTATGTAGATAGTCCATTACCGTGGCTTCCTCTTATACCATCCCATTGGGAGCTGGTAAGAAATAAGAATATTTTTACGGAAACAAAGGATACGGTTGGAAGTGATTCAGATAAATATGTATTACTATCACTTACGTTGAAAGGAATCATTCCAAGGGATGTTGCTTCTGGAAAGGGGAAATTCCCGAAGGATTTCGATACATATAAGGTTGTCCAGCAGGGTGATATGGCTTTTTGCCTGTTCGATATAGACGAAACTCCACGAACGGTTGGGTTATCTGATTATGATGGCATGTTGACGGGAGCATATACTATCTTTCACGTTAAAGATGTCAATTCTCGATATGCATACTATTATTACCTTGCTCTTGATAACGTGAAGGCAATGAAACCGCTCTATAGTGGCCTAAGAAAGACCATAAATGTCAATACGTTCTTAGGCACGAAGTTTCCTATGCCTCCGCGAGAGGAGCAAGACCAAATTGTAAGATATCTCGATTGGAAAGTGTCAAAAGCCAATGCGCTTATAAACATAAAGAAAAAGGAAATCAAGAGCATTGAGGCACTAAAACATTCCTCAGTAAGTGATGCTGTAACGCATGGTATAACAGCGGGTGTGCCAATGAAATACAGCGGTGTTAAATGGCTCGGCGATATTCCTGCGCACTGGACAACTATCAAGTTGCGTCAGCTCTTGAGCCCTGTGAGCGTAAAGAACCATCCGGAGCTTCCTCTTCTGTCTGTGGTCAGAGAGCAAGGCGTCATTGTACGCGATGTCGACGATAAGGAGGCTAACCACAATTACATACCAGATGATTTGAGCGGCTATAAGATGGTCAAAAAAGGCCAGTTTGCCATGAATAAAATGAAGGCGTGGCAGGGGTCGTATGGAATCTCGGATTATACCGGTATTGTGAGCCCTGCGTATTTTATCTTCGATGTGGCATTTGAAAACCTTGAATATTTTCACTACGCCATCAGAAGCAAAGTGTATGTAAATTTCTTTGCTCAGGCATCAGACGGTATCCGTGTTGGCCAGTGGGATCTTCAGATGGATAAGATGAAGGAAATTCCATTTATTGTCCCGCCTGCTGATGAACAGATTGCAATCGTAAATTACATAAAAAAGACTCTTCCGAAGTACGATGAGGCGATTGAAAAGCTGACTACAGAGGTGGCAGTGCTTGAAGAATATAAAGAAAAGCTGATAGCGGATGTAGTTACTGGAAAAGTCGATGTCCGTAATAAAGTTATACCGGATTATGAATTTGTGGATGAAGAGGCTGACTCCGAGGAGGAAGGAGAAAGCGAGGATATTGAGGGACAGGAGGATTGACAATGGCTTTTACCAACACAAAGGAAAGCGGCCTTGAATCCTTAATCGTGAAGTGGCTGGTGGAGCAGAACGGGTACGAGGAAGGAACAAATGCCGACTATAACAAAGAATATGCTGTCGACGAGACTCGGCTGTTCCGGTTCTTGCAGGACACGCAGCCGAAGGAAATGGACAAGCTGGGCGTGTTTACTTCGGACACGAAGAAGCGGCAGTTCCTGAACCGGCTGTCCGGCGAGATTGCCAAGCGCGGCATCATTGATGTGCTGCGCAACGGCGTGAAGGTCTATCCGGCAGACCTCATCATGTTTTATCTGACTCCGACCGAGAATAACGAGCAGGCCAGAATCATGTATGAAAAGAATATCTTTAGCGTAACGAGGCAGCTGCGCTATTCACAGGATGCGGGGAAGCTGGCACTGGATGTTTGCCTGTTCATCAACGGTCTTCCAGTCATCACGATGGAGCTGAAGAACCAGCTTACAAAGCAAAACACCGAAAATGCCGTGCGCCAGTATAAGGAAGACCGAGATTTTCACGATCTCCTGTTCTCCTTCAAGCGCTGCATGGTTCATTTTGCGGTGGATGATGCTACGATCCAGTTCTGCACAAAACTCGCCGGAAAAGACAGCTGGTTCCTGCCGTTCAATAAAGGCTACGACGACGGTGCGGGCAATCCGCCGAATCCGGATGGACTTATGACGGACTACCTCTGGAAAGATATCCTCACCAAGAGAAAGCTGTCCCGGATTATAGAAAACTACGCGCAGGTCATTGAAGAGGTGGACGAGGACACCAAAAAGAAGTCTATCAAGCAGATCTGGCCGCGCTATCATCAGCTCGACTGCGTCGAGAAGCTGCTGGCTGATGTGCAGGAGAACGGTGTCGGCAAACGCTACCTGATCCAGCACAGCGCCGGAAGCGGAAAGTCAAACTCTATCGCATGGCTGGCGCATCAGCTGATCGGCCTTGAAAAAGACGGTCATCCGATGATCGATTCCGTCCTTGTTGTTACCGACCGCCGCATTCTGGATAAGCAGATCCGTAATACAATCAAGCAGTTCATGCAGGTCAAGAATACCGTGACATGGGCTGAGCATTCCGGCGATCTGCGCAAAGCCATACAGGACGGAAAGCGCATCATTATATCCACAATAGAAAAGTTCCCGTATATCATCTCTGAGATCGGACAGGAACACAAGAATAACAAATTCGCTATCATCATCGATGAGGCGCATTCCGGCCAGAGCGGGCGCAATTCTGCGAATATGAATCTGGCATTGTCCGGGCTTGCTACAGACGATGAGGCGGACAACGAGGATAAGATCAACGCCATGATGGAGGGACGCAAACTTGTTTCCTCTGCCAGCTACTTCGCATTTACAGCTACTCCGAAGAACAAGACCGAGGAGATGTTCGGTGTTGCTTATGAGGAGGATGGCGAGATCAAGCACCGTCCGTTCCATGTCTACACAATGAAGCAGGCCATTCAGGAGGGCTTCATCCTTGATGTGTTGCGGAACTATACGACTATAGACAGCTGGTACAAGATCATGAAGACCGTCGAGGACGATCCGATGTTTGACAAGAAGCGTGCGCAGAAGAAACTGCGTGCCTTTGTTGAAGGCAATCCGGACGTCATTGCCAAGAAGGCCGCCATGATGGTGGAGCATTTCCACGAGCAGGTAGTCGCCAAGAAGAAGCTGGGTGGCAAAGCGCGTGCGATGGTCGTTACAGCCAGTATTCCGAGATGTATTGAATACTACTATGCTATTAACAAGTGCCTCGCAGACAGGCACAGTCCATATAAGACCATTGTGGCCTTTTCAGGCGAGCATAAATATAACGGGCAGGAACCGGCATTGACGTCGGCTGCCATGAATGGATTCCCGGATGCTAAGATTCCGAAGGAGTTCAAGAAAGATCCGTACCGGATTTTGATTGTTGCCGATATGTTCCAGACCGGTTTTGACGAGCCGCTCCTGCAGACGATGTATGTGGATAAGCCGCTTTATGATATTGCAGCTGTTCAGACGCTTTCACGCCTGAACAGAGCGTGTCCGGGTAAGGATGAGGTTTATGTTCTGGACTTTGCAAACAAGACCTCTGTCATTGAGGAGGCGTTCTCGAAGTTCTATAGGACAACGATTCTCTCCGGTGAAACCGATCCAAACAAGCTCTATGACCTGATTACAATCATGGAGGAATATCAGGTTTATGATGACAGCGACGTCGAAAAGCTGGTTGACCTGTTCCTGAGTGGAGCGGAGCGCGACCGCCTTGATCCTATTTTGGATGCCTGCACAGCTGTTTATAAGCAGCTGGAGTTGGATGACCAGATTAAGTTCAAGAGCGCAGCTAAGTCCTTCGTGCGCACATACGGGTTCCTCGGTGCAATTCTCCCTTACGGCAATGTCGACTGGGAGAAGCTGTCGATTTTCCTGAATCTGCTGATACCGAAGCTCCCGTCGCCGCGTGATGACGATCTGTCTGAGGGTATCCTTCAGACCATCGACCTCTCCAGCTATCGCAATGAGGCACAGGAGGCCATTGCCATCAAGTTGGAGGACGCAGACGCAGAGATCGCACCGGTGCCCGCTGGTAAGGTCGGCCACATCGTTGAGCCGGAAATGGATCTGCTTTCCAAGATCATCATGGACTTCAACGACATGTTCGGGAACATCAACTGGAATGATGCTGATAATGTACAGCGCCAGATTCTGGCCATCCCAGAGATGGTTTCCAAGGATAAGAAGTATCAGAATGCCATGAGGAACTCCGATGAGCAGGAAGCTCGTACCGAAAGTGAGCGTGCCCTGCAGCAGGTTATTTTCTCCATTATGGCGGACAACATGGAGCTGTTTAAGCAGTTCCAAGACAATCCTTCGTTCAAGAAATGGCTGTCTGATCTGGTATTTAACCTGACTTACAATCCGGAGGGCAAGGCCTATGTTATGCCGGGTACTGAGCAGAAGGCAGTGACTTACGACTTTACATCACAGCAGGACTTGATGATGGTGGCCGAAGAACCGGCACCATACGGTGAGAAGAAAGAGGACGAGTAACGAAGAGGAGGCGTAAAGACTTTGAAGCTCACGAAAACTGTAAAGGATGATACATTTCAGGATTACTTTACAGAGGTCGACCATAACGAGCAGATCAATATGGTTCGACCGGGATCTTTGCGCCTTTTTTACCTCAATGTCCGAAGTGGAAAGATAAAAATCTCCGACTTGGAGAAGTTCACGATGCTGAATATCGGACGCTACGTTTTTTCGAGGGCTCGACAGGAGCAGTACGAGAAAGCTGGAAATCTGGATGCCGTCATGCAGCAGGCTCTACGCATTATGCGCAAGCGAGGAGCAGCAGACGCAAAGGGCACCGGAAATGAGCTCGGCGAGATTATGATCTACGCCTTTCTCGAAGAAAAGCTCAACGCCTACAAGCTCTTGAGCAAGATCGAGCTGAGTACAGATGCTGCCCAATACATGAGCGAGGCGGACGGTATTCATTTCCTGTGTGCAGATGGCAGCAGTGCGCTTTATAACCAGATGGTTTTTGGGGCATCACATATTGTGGGCGACATCAAGGACGCTATCGATCAGGCTTTTGAGGCTATTGTAAAGATCGATGCGCATGAAGATAGCGAAATCTACATGATAGAAAAGACAGTGCTCGACCGCTTCTATGATGAAAAAGACCTCGCCGTATTAAAGGAGTTTGTGGTTCCGGAGGAAGGCAAGAAATCAAGTTATGAGACATCCTACGGAGTGTTCCTTGGATATGATCTGGGGATTATCACAACAGAGCATACAGACGATGAGGTCAAGGAAATTATAAAGGAGAAAATGGAGCAGGATGCGAAGGAGCATGCTGACTATATCGCTCAGAAGATAAAGGACTGTGGGCTCGAAAACCATGCATTCTATTTCTACCTGCTTCCGTTGAACGACGCAGAAAACGAAAAGAAAACAATAATGCAGCACGTGTTGGATGGAGATGTTGACCTATGAGCGGTGAAAAGAGAACACTCGGTGCCGCCATTTTTGCCGACATCGAAAACAATGAATATCTGAATAAGCTCCATGAAAAGGTGCTGTATAACTATGCTCTGCGTCTGCTTCAGCTCAAGAAGGAGCCGCTGCCGTTTGACCAGAAGGAGAAGCGTGATGCACTGCGCTTTGCCGATCTGCTGTCAAAATCCAATGATCCGGAAAAGTCAAACGAGCATAAAATCTGGGCGCAGGAAATTGTAATTCTTTTAAACGAACTCTATCCGGACGATCCGTTGATAAAGCTCTATGCCGGAGATGTTTTTTCGAGCATCGGAAACCATAAGGGCGTGGAGCACATCAATGCTGAGTATCAGGATGTTACCACCTTGGAGCGCTTCTTTTCCGAGTTCCGGGACGACTATCTTACTATCCCTGCGGAACCGGACGAGAGATTCTTTGCTGCGCAGAAAGCGGCATACGATCACCTGACGGACGACTGCTTTAGCTATTCTGCGCCGACCTCTATGGGTAAGTCCTTCATCATGCGCATGTTCATCAAGTACGAGGTTACACATGAGGCAAAGAAGAACTATGCCCTGATTGTTCCGACAAAGGCGCTGATAAATGAGGTGCGCGGTAAGGTAATCGATGATCTTGGAGAGAACGGAAATCTTGAGAAGATTAACTACCTCGACCGCTGCAATTATCGTGTGGTCACAGCTGCGAGTGATATTGCACTGGAGGAGGATCATAACTTTATCCTTGTGCTGACGCCGGAGAGACTTTTATATCTTCTTATAAGCGAACCGCAGATACAGATAGACTACCTGTTTATCGACGAAGCACATAAACTGTCTGGCAAGAACAGCAGAGCTCCGTTTTACTACAAGGTTGTGGATATGCTCCTGAAACGAGAGCACAAGCCGCACTTCATATTTGCGTCTCCGAATATCCCGAATCCGCAGGTTTATCTGAGGATGATGACTGATATTGAAGCCGGTGACGACAGCAAACTGGCGATTACATATTCACCGGTTGTGCAGGTGAAGTTCCTTGTGGATCTGAAGAACAAGGAGATACAGGTATACAACGAGCATAATGGAAACAGAATTCACGTTGCAAATATCCGTGACAGAAAAGGCCGGAAACCGAATCTTACGGATATACTGTTGAAGTTTGAAAGGATGAATGATGGGCTTCCTGAAGAAAGACGGAAGCAGACGATTGTTTACTTTAACGGCAGGAATAAGGCCATCGATGCCGCACGGAAATTCTCGGATGAACTCGGCGACGCAGGTATAAAGAATGATCCTGTTCTGGAGACGCTTGCGAAGGATATCCGTCAGGAAGTTCACGGCGATTATTTCCTTGCGGATATGATTCGCAAGGGCATCGCATACCATATTGGTTACCTGCCTGCCTCTATACGGGCAAGGATTGAGACGCTGTTCCAAGAGGGACATATTACGATTATGTTTTGCACCAGCACTCTACTGGAGGGCGTCAATCTGCCAGCGGATAATCTTTTCATTACGGATAACAAGATATTCCGCAGCGAAATGGAGTCAGTCGATTTCAGAAATCTGATAGGCCGGGTGGGCAGGATCAGTTTTAACCTTTTCGGAAATGTGTACTTTGTCAGCGAGGACACTGAAAAGGTAGAGTCGGACGATTACGTCAGGATGCTGCAAGAGAAAGTTCCGGAGCAGGTGCTTTCCATTACAACAAATCCGAAAGTCCTAAAAAAGGTTGAAAAGAAGTATGTTGCAGAAATCCTCAAAAGTGGTAGCTCTGTAATCCCACAACGCGTCAATGATGAGGGGAAAGCTCTGCAGTCAGAAGAGTCCTATATCATGATGAGGAAGTTTGGTCTGATTCTTCTCCGTGATATTGTCGAGGATAAAGATACACTTGTCCGCCGGGAGTTCAAGCCGTTTCTAACAGACGAGGATGAGAAAAACATCCGAGAGAAATTTAAGAATACAGAGACCATCCCGGATGACGATATAAACACATCTGTTGATCAGACAAAACGATTGATAATTGCTATAAAAAGGGATAACCTCCACTATCCAGAAGTGAAGGATGGATATTTCAAGCATGATGTGGTATTGGAGTTTTTAAGGAAGCTGAGCGATGTTTTTCAATGGAGAATATATGAGTCCAGCACGCTTGGCAAAGATACGCTTTTAAGTTGGTATGCAGTTATTCTCTGTGAATGGATGGAGGGAAACGGCCTGAATTATATTATGCGGGCTGCCCTGAAGCATCATCGTGAGAAACCGGACAATTTCTGGATCAATAACTATACGCGGGGTGTTTATAACGACAATGACAAGATTCATCGAAATATTGTTTTTGCCGATACGCTTGAGGTTATTGAGAATATAGTTCTGTTCAGCATATCAAACTACTTCCTGCGTTTCTCTAACGAGTTCAGACGCATTAAGGGTGACGATGAGCTGGATGCCAATAACTGGTACGAATATGTGGAATACGGCACCACGAATCCGCTGACGATCCTTCTGCAGAGAAATGGGTTCTCTCGTGAGTCAGCACGATTCATAAAAGAAAATCCAGAGTATGTCGTGAAAGATGGCAGCACCGGAAAATTGAAACTGAAGACCTCGTTGTCAAAGTGCGGAAGAACCAGCGTGGAGAACGAAGTCGAATATATCCGGCAGAATGTTCCGGGAATCTTTGCAGACGAGGAGGATTAAGTCACATGGGAAAAGAGCTTTTTGACAACATTCCGAGCAAGGTCGGCGATCTGCTCAGTGATGTGAAGAACGGCAAGGTAGGTCTTCCTGACCTTCAAAGACCATTCGTTTGGAAGGATAGCAAGGCACGTGATCTTTTGGATTCAATGCTGAAAGGCTATCCGATAGGCTACATCATGCTTTGGCAGTCTCCTGACGGATATGAGACTATAAACCACATCGGTACAAACGACAAGACCTACATCCATCCAGACTATCTGGTGATTGACGGCCAGCAGCGTTTGACAGCTTTGCTGGCTGCCATATCCGGCATTAAGGTCAAGGATAAGAACTACTCCGAGCGGCAGATACGGATAGCCTTTAATCCACTTACCCGTGAGTTTGCTGTTTGGACAGAGGCCTATGAGCGGAATCCGGAGTGGATCAGCGGAATCAGTTCTGTTTTCGAGGCTGATGCAAATCACGATGTCCCGAAATTCCGCAGGCAGTTCATCAAAGATTGTAACGCAGGTAGGGAGAGAAATGGAAAGCCTCCCTTAACCGATGATGAAGAGGAAGCAATCGAAACAAACCTAAATGACCTGCTTAACCTCTCCATTTATACCTTGCCTACGCTCCGCATTAACGCCAAAGCGACCGAGGAGGACGTGGCAGAGGTTTTCGTGCGCGTAAATTCCGGAGGCCAGAAACTTACTGAAAAGAACTTCATCGAGACGCTCCTCGCCGTTTATGACAATGATGTCCACGACAAAATCGATAAGTTCTGTGCGGAGTCGCGTGTACCGAAAGACGGCACTTCGTATAACTTTATCTTGAAAGCTGATCCATCACACCTCATCCGTATGGCTGTTGCGGTCGGTTTCCGTCGTGCCCGCCTGCGCTATGCTTATATGCTTATGCGAGGCAAAAACCTCGAAACCGGCATCGTTACAAAGGAGGAGATGGACGCAAATCTCACCAAATTCAAGAATGCGCTCGATGAGGTTACAAACCTGAACAATTGGCACGCCTTTATGGGATTGTTTGCTGATGCCGGATACGTCAATGGAAGCATTGTTGCATCCACAAATGCGGTGGTATTCTGCTATGTCCTGTACTTGATAGGAAAGTACGATTATAAGGTTCCGCCGGTTACGCTTCAGAAAGTCATCAAGAAGTGGATATTCATGTCGACGATAACGTACTTTTATACCGGCTCCACGGAATCCGAGGTTGAGAAGCAGTTCGCTGACCTTAGAAATGTGCATACGGCGGATGAGTTTGTCTCCTATCTGGATGGAGTGATTTCCACCCGCTTCTCAGACGACTATTTCAATCTCACTCTGCCAGCAGACCTGATGAGCGCAGCTGCCACATCACCTGCATGGTTTGGGTATATTGCCGCTCTCAATGTGTTGGGAACACCGATGCTATTCAGTACAACGACGCTTGCGGCAAAACTCCTGCCGGGAGCGAGCGGAGATAAGAAGGCAATCGATAAGCATCATATCTTCCCGAAGAATTACCTAACCGGGATTGGATATACAAGCGACCGTGACCGGAACCAGATAGCGAACTTCACATATCTGGATTACAACACGAACATCGATATTTCCGATGATCCGCCAGCAGAATATGTGGAGAGGTATCGTCAGAAGCTCAGCGAGGAAGGATATAAAAAGACCTGTGCAGAGAACGCACTGCCTGTCGATTTTGAGAAGATGTCGTATCCTGATTTCCTCGAACAGCGCAGAAAGCTGATGGCCGGTATTGTCAAGAAGGCGTATCAGAAACTGTGCGAGTGATCATGTGAGGAGGTTTTCTATGCAACATGAATGCAAAATAACCGTTCTGGAAACGAAGGTCTTTCCGGAGCTTCAGGAAAAATATTTAGCTGATCCAAAGTCCGGCGCATGTCCGTGCTTCAAGGCGGGAGATGAATTTGTCTTAAAAAGGACGTCGGAGCAGGATGACTTCTATCATCTGATGAACGGAAGATTCTGCGGCGAGGCGTGGGATGCCATCAGCCGCTATGTTTACACAGCTCTGCAGGGCGGCTCCATCATGCACAAGTGGACGAACGACGAGCGCATGATGATTACCTGCTGCAATGACGGCACCCGGCCTGTCATCTTCAAAATTGAGCGGATCGACATCCCGGAGAACGATGAAGAACGTGAGTGGCTGGATAAGCAGAATTTTAAGAACAGCGCCGAAGACGCATATACGGGGTGAAGGAGAGAATGCAGTGAAGGCAGTGTTTATAAATGGCAGTCCGCGCAAGGGCTGGAATACTACAAAGCTACTTGAAAAAGCAATGGAAGGAGCTGCATCAGCCGGGGCTGAGACAGAGCTTCTGAACATCTACGATAAGCCGTTCAAGGGATGTGTTTCCTGTTTTGCCTGCAAGGTGAAGAACAGCAAATGCAACGGTCTTTGCGCTTATCGGGATGATCTGCGTCCTTTACTGGAGAAAGCCTACGAGGCAGATGTAATAGTGGTCGGCACTCCGGTGTACTTCAACAATATGACTGCAGGCACAAGGGCTTTTTTGGAACGACTGATGTTTCCAATCGACACCTATCTCATAGATGGGAATGGCAAGCGTATCAATGTTCCGCATAAGCCGGTAAAAACAGCGGTCATCTATAACATGAACTGCCCGGACTGGCTGATGGAGCAGGTGAATTACAAGCTGCTGCTGGGCGACATTGAGCACGAGCTTCAGCGCCTGTTCGGTTATTGCGAGTTGCTCTATGTGAACGATACCTATCAGTTTTCTGATTACAGCAGATACGACATCAATATGTTCCCGGAGGAGGCAAAGCGCAAACAGCGCGATGAGCACTTCCCGATTGACCTGCAGAATGCCTACGAGCTTGGGAAACGGGTATGTCAGAAAACCTTTTAAGGTTTCCTTACACAATTTAAGGATACCCATACTTTTTAAGGATTGCCTTTTAGGGGTTTCGGAAAGGAGGCGCAGCCGGAATGAGCGTGACGACAGCAAGAGCATATCGGAGCAATTTCACAGGCCGGTTTATGCCCTCCGGAAGCCGCAAAAGCCCTGAAATCAAGCCTTTTCACAGGGTTAGGAGCACATATTCAGGAAAAGCACATTGTATCAAAGATAACGTCTTGTTAGAACTGGCATATGCGTTCGGCGTCATCCTGGTGATGCTGGCCATGCTCATGGTGAGTGCTTTCCTGATTCCCCGGCTGCTGGGATACGGCAGGGCCGAGAAGGGCATCGTCAACGTCATGGTCGTCTTCACGAATATCGGTTTCATGGGCGTTCCCATGATCGATGCCCTCTATGGGAAAGATGCCCTGATCTATATGACGGTCCTGCTCATCCCATTCAATCTGCTCTTTTTCTCCTATGTCATCCAGACCATCAAGGGCGGCGGGGAGAAGACGCCTTTCCGCTGGATGAGCCTGGTGAATCCGGGCATGATCTCCTGTGTGCTTGCGGTCATCCTTTATGTGGCGGATATCCGCCTGCCCTATGTGCTGACGGCGGCCATCCGCATGGTGGGCAGCATGACAGGGCCCCTGGCGATGATGCTGCTGGGCTCCTTCCTCCTCGATACGGACTGGAAGACGCTCATCAATAAAAAAATCATTGCCTTCACCGTCATCAAGATGGTGCTCCTGCCCATTGCGGTCACTCTGATCCTGAAGCAGTTCGTCTCCAATGTCTATCTGCTGGCAGTCTGCATGGCAGCCCTGGCTACGCCGTCGGGCAATGTCATCCCGCTTCTGGCGGCTCTCTACAATAAAGAAGGCTATCCGGTCTCCGTCCAGGGCGTAGCCGTGACGACCGCAGCCGCGGTGGTCACGATGCCGATCGCAGCCATGGCGGTGGGACTGTAAGGAGTCCGCTCTTTTTAAGGTCCGGGTCCTTCCGGCAAAGGGCACAGAAAAATTTTTTCGGGAATTTTTGAAAAACCTCTTGACCGGGAGTTACTCCCGAAAGCTAAGATGATGACAGATGGAAACGAAAGACTCCAAAATCCCTATGGGAGAGATACTGGGACCGTGAAAGGATGGCTCATGATGAAAAAGATGTTTCTGACCGCGTTATGCTTTTCGCTTCTGACTGCGTCTGCTGAAGCATTCCACAGACCGGTGACCATTGCCGGCCAGGGCAGTTTTACTGCCGGCGGCACCGTCGTGACTGCTCCGGGAAAGCTCGATAACGCCAAACCGCTCGATCCGGCAGGACAGACCCTGCATGGTGATCATGCCTATGTGTTCTATCAGGAACCGGTCAGGGCCAAAAAGCTCGGGATCGTCTTCCTGCATGGCGCCGGGCAGTCGGGTAAGACCTGGGAAACGACACCGGACGGGCGCGACGGATTCCAGAACATCTTCCTTGAAAAAGGGTATAAGACCTATGTGGTCGATCAGCCCCGGCGGGGCCGTGCCGGGCAGTCCACTACGGGCGGGACCGTTTCCAATAAACCGATGGAACAGCTCTGGTACGATAATTTCCGCATCGGTCTTTATCCGGACTACTATCCCAATGCCCAGGTCCGGTGGGATGAAAAGGCACGGGATGAATTCTTCCGGTCGATGACACCCAATACGGGAGCTTTTGATGAAAATGTCATCAGCGACGCCATGGCGGCTGTCTTTGAGAAAACCGGAGACGGCATCCTGATGACCCATTCCCAGGGCGGCGGACCGGGCTGGTGGACGGCCATCAAAAGTCCGCACGTCAAAGGCGTTGTCGCTCTCGAACCGGGCAGCGGGTTCATCTTCCCGGAAGGGGAAGTACCCGCTCCGATGGATACGACGAGCCCCTTTGGAGCTCTGAAGGGTACGGCCGTATCCCTGGCCGACTTTGAAAAACTGACAAAAATGCCCATCCTGGTCGTTTACGGGGACAACATCCCGACGGAACGGACAGCGGAATGGAATCTCGACAACTGGCGCGTCCGTCTTGCCATGGCAAGACTCTGGGTGGCGGCTGTCAACCGTCACGGCGGCGATGCCACACTGCCCCACCTGCCGGAGGCAGGGATCAGGGGCAATACACATTTCCTCATGAGTGATAAGAACAATGAAGAAATTGCCGATACCATCGAAAAATGGATGAAAGAAAAGAAACTGGCAAGATAAGAAGGAGAATAAAAATGAAAGAAATCATCAAGAAAATGGTGTCCGCCGTCATGATGGTCACCCTGATCCTCGCGGTGGCGGGCTGCGGCAATGGCAGCGCCCAGAAGGAGGCACCGCAACAGGCGCCTGCGGCAGCGGCTCCGGCGGCTCCGAAACAGGGCAGCAGGACCCTGGTCGTCTATTTCTCGGCCACGGGCAACACGCAGAAAGTCGCGGAAACCATTGCCAAAGAAACCGGAGCGGACCTCTTCCGCATTGAACCTGCGGAACCGTACACGGCGGCAGATCTCAACTACAACGACAAGCAGAGCCGCGTCGTGAAGGAACATGCAAATCCGGACCTGCGCCCTGCCTACAAGGGTGATGTGGCCGGCTGGTACCAGTATGACACGGTGTTCATCGGTTTTCCTCACTGTGTGAATGTCAACCAAAAAGTGAGCCACTTGCTCACGAATTTTTGAGCCACTCATGCTCATGAAAAAGTGAGCCACCTGCTCACGAATTTTTGAGCCACTTAAGCATTCGTCATCTTCTGTTTGC
>Ga0256406_1001333_pt1 | contig 40354 bp, 26 predicted proteins | sample RumenRJG_03DNA_FD_185986 | JGI IMG/M metagenome (GOLD analysis project Ga0256406, IMG submission 185986) | Bovine rumen microbial communities from Lethbridge, Alberta, Canada - RJG_03 | ecosystem: Host-associated > Mammals > Digestive system > Stomach > Rumen | place: Canada: Alberta | collected... | reverse complement strand
TTTTGATAAACATGCTTTATGCCAACCTCTTTTCTCACTACAGAGAATAGCATAAAGCTGTATATAGTGGAACTAATATTAGTTATTTTTCTCACTACATATGGAGATTCTTAAGTTAATGACATTGACTGTACGAGAGATTTTCAGACGGCACCTGTGCTGGTGAGACAGTGGGAGAATTTCACGGAAGAAGACTGGAACAGAGTGGAAAACGCAGGACGCGTTTCTGCCGATATGGTCCGCATGCACTTTGTCGAGGACGGCAGCTTTCAGAGTCTGTTCTACTTCCACGTGAACCGGTCAGAAGTTGAAATGCGTGCTCTTGCAGCCGAACTTCTGACGGACAGAAAAAGATACGGGCGTGTGATCCGGATCAAGGGATTTTTCCATGATGCGGAGACGCATGCATGGATGAGCCTGAACGCTACGGCGGAGAAGACAGAGATCAGGCCGTCCGCGGCGAAAAAAGATGACAGAGAAGAGGTCATCATCGTCGTCGGCGGACAGATGAATGAAAAGGCCGTAGGAGAGGCGTTCGGCGAGATACGAAGCGTGACGGATTATTCGATATAGATCCGGTATTCAGGCGTTATCCGCCGGGATTTCTTCGGAGAGAAGCGGTTCATCTGTACGGCTGCGGAAAATCAGGATGGCTGCGGTGATCCATACAGCCGCTCCGATGGCAGCTGCGAGTGTCTTTGAGATCAGACCGGCCTCGAATGAGTGCAGGATCTCCGAAACAAATACCATAAGAACGGCCACGATACCGGAGAGAATCACGGAAACGCGGCGGCTCTGAAATGACAGTTCCCTTTCTTTATTCTGCATATCGAAAACAATACTCCCCTCTGACGCAGTTGTTATTTTCTCTGAAATCCTTTGGTCAGTTATTATTTTTCCTGAAATCCTTAAGGTAGCGGATAAACGATTCTGCGGGAACCGGTTTTGAGTAATAGTATCCCTGCAGATAGCTCACATTCCTGGCGATCAGCACATCTCTCTGTTCTTCTGTCTCGACGCCTTCCACCACGGCATCTCTCTGCAGGTGTTTTACGAGATTGAGCATGTTGCTGAGAATAACACGTGTATTGCTGTCCTTTTCCGCGCCCCAGAGGAAGCTCTTGTCAATCTTGATGAGGCGGAAGGGATAGTTCATCACATAGGAATAATTGGCATTTCCCGTGCCGAAATCGTCGAGGGCAAAGGAGAATCCGGCGGCGCTGAGCTTCTCCATGACGGCGCGCATAGCGGTCTCATCATGGATGACAGCGGATTCCGTGATCTCCAGACTGATTCTCGAAGCGGGCACATGATACCGGTTGAGGATATCTGTCAGCTGTTCCGAGAGCCGTGGATCCATGCACTGAATCGGAGAGAGATTTACCTCGACAAAATCCAGGCCGTACTGTTCCGGCTTTTCAACGGCGAGGAAAGAAACCACTTTCTCAAAAACAATTCTGCCCACACGGTTGATCAGTCCTGTCTGTTCAGCTACCCGTATGAATTCTTCCGGTGGGATGAATCCAAGTTTTTCGTCATTCAGTCTGACCAGTGCCTCACAGGAGTGTATTCTGCCGTCGCGCGTGTCAAAGATCGGCTGATAATAAACCTGAAGCGAGTCCTTTTTCAGCGCATGCTGCAGGGCGAGTTCCACGTCTTTGACCCGCTGCTGTGATTTCATACTGTCCTGGAAATGCAGTGCATTTTCGGGCAGACTTTCGTCGTACGGACTGTCGATGAAAACGTTCATCTGCTCTTCGTTCACGAGGTTGTCGGGAATCGCGCTGATCCACACCTGCGTGGTGAGAAATACCGGCGTGCCGCCGCAGTCCCATTCTTCGTTAAAACGCCGCATGATTTTTTCGGCTGCTGCCCGGGCCTGTTCTTCTTCATCCCGGAAGAACAGAACAGCATAAGTCCCTTCGAGAGCATGATAGGTATGAACGCTGTCGGAGGAAAGCTGCTGCAGCCATGCACCGATCTTTCTCTGCAGCCTCTTTGTGGTAAAAGTACCGAGAATCATGCTGTAATAATCAAAGTTGTGGATCTTGATGGAGATAATGTACGCCCTGCTTTTGGCCTCAAAGCATTGTCTGATGTCCTTCCAGAGAGCATATCTTCTTCTGAGACCTGTTTCAGATTCAAACTGTTCGCCGTCGCTCTCAAGCATGATGCAGATAATCAGGACGCACAGCGACTGCAGGAAGATTGTTATTTTCAGATACTGATTTATGACCATGGGTACCATGGCCAGGTCAAAACCGAACTGAACAATGAGGATACTGATGTATTCACGCAGGAGCAGTGCCCTGCGGTAGGAAACAAGCATATACAGACCGATCAGAGAATAGAAGACATAGACAGCCACGTAGAGCTGCGTGTAGATGATGCCATGGCAGTATACACCGTCATCGGAGTAATAGTAGATCATATGACGAAGCGGCGGAATTACCAGGAAAAAAGTCATGATCGCCTGTGGAACAGTCAGAAGAGCATAGGTGCGCATACTGGTCCTTCTTGAGAGCCCGGTGACTTCGTGCAGATACATAAACATAATGTACGGAAGTGAGTTATGGGCGAAATGAGAGAAAAATGTCGCTATGCCCAGAAATTCTGCGTGAAACGGTGTGCCGTCATTCAGCAAATTGCGGCACACGGAAGTATACAGTTCATTCGCGGCAGAAAGTTCAACCATAACCACGAGCAGCAGAAACAGCCGTGTTCTTCTCTCGTGATAGATCCTGGGGCGCATAAAATAGAAGATGAGAAGGATGGCATCAAGCAGGAGCGCTCCGATATCAAAATTCAGATTATATCTTCCTGTAGGATACAACATGATTTTCCCAAATCTCCCTGTGTTATGCGAATCCGTGCCATAGCTGTTGAGTGACTGAAAGCAGCCAATTACAATGTACAACGATTTTGAAAAATAATCATCTGTTTTTTTTCATGTTCTGATGTTCTGACATCGTCTGAACTGTCATGAAAGGGATGAATCTGCTATCATAGAGGAAATATTTGTGAGTTCTGTGCCGGGAGAAAATACAGGTGAGTTCGATGCCGGCAGGAACAGGGTGAGTGAGATTTGGAAGAGCGGGGCAACAGCGAAAAACAGAATAAGGAAGGAATCCGTTTCACGTCCGGCTATCAGGATATTCCCCTTCACTTCAGAGACCGGCCGGACAGCAGCGCTGTCCCGAAAAACAGACCGGCCGGCAGTATGACAGACCCGGCTGCGTTTCCGGAAGAAAGACGGCACACTGCTGAAGAAGAGAGAAGACGGTACTCTGCTGATGAAGAGGGAAGACGGTACAAGGCTGACGAAGAAGGAAGAAGCTACAGGGCTGACGAAGCGGAAAAACGATGCAACGCCGATGAAGAGGCACTTCGCGGACTCAGTGATGAAGCGCGTTCTGTGCTGAAGCAGATGTATGCGGCCGGTTCGGAGGGCAGTCAGGGATCGCGTATGGACGCTGAGATCTTTTACCGGCAGGGAAGAATCATCTCCGGACTGGAGGATCATTTCCCGGTTCATGAAAGGTATCAGGCGTATTTTCCCACCTATAAATCCATGAAGCTTCGCCAGTTGAGAGAATATCTGACCTGGCGCACTTCGTGGCGTAAGACAGAGCGCGCGATGCTGTCCGGTGACGACGGCGCCGGAGACGGAAGCCGGAGTTCTGCGGGAGACAGCGGCGGCGGAGACGAAAGTTGGAGTTCTGCGGGAGACAGCGGCGGCGGAGACGGAAGCCGGATACGGAATCCTTCGGAGACGGCGCAGTATGTGAAGGACAATATTTCCTTCGCCTATATGCATGCCTATGAACTCATCAATAATACGGATGATATTCCGGCGGAAGAAGGATACCGGAAACTGGCGATTCTCTACAGAACGTTCGGCAGACAGGACGGATGGTTCCGAAATCATCTGTGGCGGTGGATGCGTGATTTTGCCGTTTATTATCAGGTGGATCCGAAGCTGACGCCGGATGAAGATGACAGCGGACAGGGAGAAGCTGTCCGGATACTGGAGACCTTTGAACAGTACCTGCGGACGGCAGATACCGGGACGGAAGGATCTGTTCCGGACAGGCATGATGTCTTCCGCGCCATCTGCTGTCTGGCATCCCGTGATCCCTCAAAATCCCCTTTTTACAGGAAACATCCAGAGGACATGGAAGAGATCTGCGTCCGCTCGTATGCCGCAGTCTGCCGGTTCTATTTGCAGAACGGAAAACGCATGCTTCTGGAGACCATATACGGAGGGAAGGACAATTTTCCCTATTATATGTTCCAGACCGCCATTTTCTATGACAGGCTGCATAATGAAAATTACCGGTATGTCGCCAGTGATTCCCGCGTATATGTCTGCCGGGACGGCAGATGGACGTGTGAACGATATCTGTTCATGCACAAAAAAGATACTTTTCTGGGTGATGTGATGCGTGAGGCGGAGAGTAATCTCCGTGATCTCATGGGCTACCGCACAAAACTCACGAAAAAGATTGCCAGCAGCGCCGTCGCAGAGGTGATCGCGCAGACAGCAGAGGATTATCTTGAAGAAAAGCGGGAAGCGGCAAGACCAAAGGTGCATATAGAGCTGGGAAAGCTGGGAGAGATAAGGCAGAATGCCGCGCACACCAGAAATCAGCTGATCGTAGACGATGAATTCGCAGATCCGATTGCCGCCCTTAACACAGGCAACACAGGCGAGTGTACTCTGCCGGCAAAATTCGGGGATGAGAGCAGCGTCCTCACACCCGGGCAGAAGGACTTCCTTCGCGTCCTGCTGGCGGGCGGAGACGGAAGAGCCTACGTCCACGAGCATCCCGGGCTCGGGTCGGTATCTCTTCTGGCGGATGAGATCAATGAAGCTCTATATGATCAGATCGGCGACACCGTGATCGAACTGGACGGTGAGACGCCGACGCTGATCAGTGATTACCGGGAAGACGTGGAGAACTGCTGCCGCTGATTTTTTCATCAGGAAGACGCGGGGAACTGCCGCCGCTGATTTTCCCGGTTACAAAACGACGCCAGGAACGGACGCGCGCGAGCATGCCTTCCGTGTCGAGCACACTGAGCGCAAAGCCCTTGCGGAGGAGCTCCACGGGGACGAATTCATCATACTTGTCGAAGTATGGTTCTTCCTTCGGATAGAGGAGATCCATCGGATTCAGCGGCTGCCGAGCGGCGCGGCTGACGATGTCATAGAAATCATCACGGCCTGTTCTCATCGTAAACTGTATGTAGTACGGACGGGCACTGTCCATGTTCCTGATGCCGATCAACGGACCGCAGATCAGGCGCAGAAAGCGCTCGAGAGCGAGAAAAGCATAGGTGCCGAGCCAGGGAAACAAAGCCCAGGTGTTTCCGCCCATGGAGATCAGCGGTTCCTCTGTCACGCGGGCATGGCGCGCCATCAGACGGGCAGTATCCAGCCGTGCGGTGGCGTTCCGCATCAGATAGGGATAGGAGCTGTCTTCCACGAGCACCTGGCGCATTCTCTCCAGAATGTGCGTGTTGATATCGCCTGGGCAGTCGCCGAAATAGGCGGGAACACTGCCCTTGACCATTTCGCAGTACACCGTGTGACGCTGACGGTCGATCTCTTCCACGACCCAGACGTGACCGGCGATCGCTATTTTTTCACCGACGGGCGGAGGCGCGACGATTGTTCCGAGCTCCTCTGAGTCCGCGCGCACCGTAAATTCCTCATTTTCCTGAAAAACAGCATAGAAACGGAAGGAGTTTGTGATCCGTTCGCCGGCGATCCCGACGATCAGTCCGCCGCGCTCCGTGACCTGTATGTGATCGATGGCGATCAGGTGGCGGAGCAGGATGCGGTAGTCATCCTGTGAGATCCTGTAAAAAACAGACAGGGAGAGCACGCGTGATGCGAGTTCCGCCGGCGTCATTTCTCCGCCGGCCATCAGGGTGCTCATCGTCTGATGGTAGAGCAGACTGTAGGGCATGCGGTCAAGGCGCGGCGGTTCCACCCAGCGCTCTTCCAGATATACCTGTACGAGAGCAATGCCCTGCAGAAGTTTCCAGGGGATATTTTCCGGCAGCATCGCGCGCGGTTCCGGTGGATCCTCGCGCATGACAAACCACATTTCCGGCGGCTGTCCGCGGCGGCCGGTTCTGCCCATGCGCTGCAGAAAAGAGGAAACCGTAAAAGGTGCGTCAATCTGGAAAGCGCGCTCGAGCCGGCCGATGTCGATGCCGAGTTCAAGCGTTGAAGTCGTGACCGTCGTCAGGAACTGATTATCATCTTTCATGGCGTCTTCCGCCGAGAGGCGGAGCGAGGAAGACAGATTGCCGTGGTGAATCAGAAAGCGGTCTGGCTCGTGCCTCGCTTCGCAGTACTGACGGAGCGTTGTCGTGACAGCCTCTGCCTCCTCACGCGAATTACAGAAGACGAGACATTTTTTGCCTCTTGTGTGTTCAAAAATATAGCCGATCCCCGGATCTGCGGCGAGGGGCGCTTCATCCGTGGCCGGTGCAAGTTTTGGCAGCGGAATATCGGCAGGTGCGCTGCCGGCCTGTGCAGAAGAAACCGGGCTTACGGTGTTCAGGACATAAGCATCCTCGAAAACGCCTTCCTCCATGTTCTTTTCAGCAGCCGTCTGCCGCACCGGGTCCGCCGCCTGCTGTTTTCCGGAAGCCGTCTGCCGCACCGGGTCCGCCGCCTGAGGCCCCGTGGTGTAGAAGTGCTCCATGGAGAGATGCCATGTCTCGCGCGGTCCCTCCACGCGCGGAATTACGATTCCGCGTCCGGTTCCTGCGGACAGAAAACGTCCTGTCGCCTCCAGATCGCCGATGGTCGCCGAGAGGCCTATCCTCCTCGGATGACAGCCGGCCGTGCGTGACAGACGTTCCAGCAGACAGAGTGTCTGTCCGCCTCTGTCGCCGCGCATCAGAGAATGCACTTCGTCGATGACGACGAAGCGGAGATCTCCGAACAGGCGGCCGATTTCCGCGTGACGGCGGAGCATGAGCGCCTCCAGAGACTCCGGCGTGATCTGCAGAATGCCAGACGGGTGCTTCAGAAGCTTTCGCTTGTGCGACTGCGCCACATCGCCGTGCCAGTGCCACACCGGAATATCCGCCTCTTCGCAGAGGTCATTGAGCCGGGCAAACTGATCATTGATGAGCGCTTTCAGCGGTCCTATGTACAGAGCTCCGACAGACGCCGGCGGATCCTCGGACAGAAGCGTGAGAATCGGAAAAAATGCCGCCTCCGTCTTTCCCGATGCGGTAGAAGCGCAGAGCAGCAGATTATCGTCGGTATTGAAAATGGCGTCGGCTGCCGCCGCCTGAATGGCGCGCAGCGACTGCCAGTTATTCCTGTATATAAAATCCTGAACAAACGGTGCAAACCGTGTGAAAATATCCATGATATTATCTCCAACCGTCGATGGATCAAAGTCAGGTCTGTGCCGCAATAATGAAATTTAGCCGCCAGCCTGCAGATACAGATGCTTCCAACCCGCAACCATCCGCAGACGCCGGTGGTTGGCTGACGTGATAAAACTGCTTCGCGGTTTTATCACGTTATCGCGGCGTTCGCCTCACCGTATCACGCTTCGCGTGTACGGATGCGGTTCACTGCTCGCGTAAATCTGAGCGTAAGCGATAGATGAGCTTACCACCGCTGCGTCGAGGACGAGCGAGAGCGCGTTGCGGGTGGAGGCATCTGTATCACAGAATATCATAGTGGCCGCAAATCACAGCGTAAAACTGGCGAAATCATCGCCGCCCGCAGAACTGTTCTGTTCGCTCAGCGCATCCTCAGCGTATACAAACTGATCGGAACCGAGCAGCGTCTTCACGTCACTGTCAGGATACTGGTACAGGATATCCAGAAGCTCGATAAAATCCCGGATAACTTCTCTCGGTGTGATATGGGAATCAGCACCGATCCTCTCATATTCAATCCTGATAAAATCAGCCAGATCCGTATCGAAAAGCCCCGGATTCCAGCTGTAGAGCTGTGCGTGGATCTCGGCTATTTTTCCGCAGAGCACCAGCATTTCCTCAGCGGTGAGCGGTTCCAGCCGGATCACCGGACCGAGCAGGTCGCGTGTGCCGTCTTTGGAAAAACGTCCCTCCTGCAGACGGGAGCGCAGCGCCTCGTAGCTGTAAACACCGCGGCGCGTATCTTCGATGCACTGCGGTGTGCCGGACATCAGGAAGCCGATATAGTGCGCTCTGCCCTGCAGCGTGTCGTTGTACATCGTGAGGATTTTTTCATAATTGTACTGGCGGGAGATGCTGTTCGGGATTTTGTAGATATTCACGAGCTCGTCGATCATGACGATCAGCCCCGCATAGCCTGCCTGACGGAGAAACCATGCGTACAGTTTCATGTAATCATACCAGTCGTCATCGGTGATGATGACATTGACGCCGAGTTCCCGCCGTGCATCGGTTTTGGTCGCGTATTCGCCGCGGAACCATTTGAGGACGCAGGCTTTCATCTCATCATTTCCGTTTTCGCTGCTCTGATAATACAGCGTCAGGAGCCTTGCAAAATCAAAACCGTGAACCAGATCGTTCATGGATGTGATCACGGCGAAGATCTGTTTCTCGACGGCTTCACGGAATCCCGGATCCGAAGGAGATGTGCCGGCCGCAGCCGCTGAGGTCTTGACGCTCTGAATCCACCGGTCGAGGATGAGCGGGAGAGCACCGCCTTCCGGGCGGGTTTTCGTCGACATATTCTGTACAAGTTCCCGGTAGGTGGCGAGACCCTGACCATTGTTTCCGCAGAGTTTTCTCTCGGGAGAGAGGTCGGCATCCACGACGGCGAAACCTCGGTCCATCACATAGCTGCGCATGGTCTGCAGAAGAAAACTTTTGCCGCTGCCGTACCTTCCGACGATGAAGCGGAAAGACGCGCCGCCGTCTGCAATGATATCCACATCGCGGAGAAGAGAGTCAATTTCATTTTTTCTGCCGACAGCGATGTAGGGAAGCCCCGTCCGTGGAACAACGCCGCCCTTCAGCGACTGGATGATCGTATTGGCTATTCTTTTCGGTATTTTTTTCTGCGTGTCAGACAAGGCGGAACCTCACTTCCATCATAGTTCGCGGTAAGGCGCTGATTTTTCTCATGTATTTTCTTTCCTGATTATAGCATCGGAAATCCTGAGATCCAGTTTAAAGAGAATCCTGCGGCGGACAGGGAATCAGCCCCTGTTCTGTCAGCATGTATTTCGTATCACACACTTCTATGCCCCGCGCGTATCGCTTTTCCATGGATTTCACGGCGTGCATCTTCTTTTTCAGGAGTTTTCCCCCGTGAGCGTCCTGCCGTGTGATCGTGGCCTGAGCGTGTGCCACCGACTGCTCTATTTTCCGGAATTTCTCGTCTTTTATTTTCTGCTCCCGCCGCTGGCTCAACGCCAGGGCCTCCTGATTGCGCATGCTGGCATCCCGGAAACGCACGTATTCATCGTAAGACGTCCGCATGACGGAATATCTGCTCAGACTTTTCCGGTGAAGCTGTTCTATATGCACGATGACGTTCGCCGTATTTTCAATGAGAACTTCATCGTGGGAGACAAAAAGAACCGCCTGCGGTGCATTCCGGATGAAGTTTTCGAGCCATGTGAGCGTTTCCATGTCTATATCGTTGGAAGGCTCGTCGAGCAGCAGAACGGTCGGCTCCTGAATCAGAAGGCGGAGCAGCTGGGCTTTGATCTTCTCGCCGACGGAGAGAGATCCCATCCGCTGCTCGCTGTAATAAAAATCAGCGGGCAGTGACAGCTTCCCTGCCAGATCCGAGAGCTCCTTCGGATTCCTGTCCCAGAACACATCATCCTGTTCTTTTTTCTGGACCAGTTTCAGGTTTTTAATCTGTATCAAGTATTGATCACCCTTTCGTTACAGGCAGTGTGCGTGCCGGCGTGTCACAGATACGTGCGGTTTCGGCAATCCGTCGGTGAAGGAGATTGAGGACACGTTTTTTGTCGGTGCTCCACATCGGTCCGATCAGGAAATTGCGCGGCCCGTCACCGGTCATCCGGTGGACGACGGTTTCTTCCGGCAGACGTGCCAGAAAACCGGCGGTGAGATCGGCGTATTCCTCCATCGTGAGCAGGTGAAAATCAGCCGCGGACCGGCTGACAGCGCCGGTGGAGGTATCAGCGCCGAATGGCTGATCCGGGAGGCCGGAGAGGTATGCATCGCCGAGCGCCGTACCGCGAAGTACATGCAGCAGCTGGATTTTGATGCCGGGGAGAACGGGCGAGAGAGAAGCCAGGTAATCTGCGGTCTCCATCATATCCTCCGGCGTCTCACCGGGGAGACCGAGGATGACGTGGACAATCACGGGAATACCCATGGCCGAGAGATCCCGATAGGCTTTCTGAAACACGGAGAGAGGGTATCCGCGGTGGATTCGCTGCGCCGTTTTTTCATGCATGGTCTGCAGCCCGAGTTCGATCCATACGGGCTTTATCTTCTGAAGTTCTGCGAGCATGGAAAGAATTTCCGGCGGAAGGCAGTCGGGGCGTGTGCCGAGTGAGAGAATGACGATTTCCGGCCGGCGTATGGTGTCCGTGTAGAGACGGGTGAGCCGGCCGGGATCCCCGTAAGTACTGGTAAAGGACTGAAAATAGGCGATATAGCGCCGTTTTTCTTCCGGAATGGAAGAGGGGATTTTTGCGTCCACGCGTTTTCTGGCAAGACGGATCTGCTCTTCTATGGGAAGAAACGGCGATGCGAAATCACCCGAACCGCCGGCCGAGCAGAAGGTACAGCCGCCTGTACCGATGGTGCCGTCGCGGTTCGGGCAGGTGCAGCCGGAAGACAGGGCAAGCCGATAGATTTTGACACCGTATTTTTTCTTCAGTTCTTCTGAAACCGTACGGATCTCCATCGTCACATCCCGTTTTACTGCACCGACACAAGTTCAATCCGGAAATTCAGCTCTTTGCCGGCCATCTCATGGTTGGCATCCAGCGTGATCGTCTTCTCATCGCGTGCGGTTACGCGCACAGGAAGGATCTGGCCATAGTCATTCTGCAGATGAACGCGCTGACCGATCGTGAGATTTTCCGAACCGGGAAGCTGATCGATCTGGAAGGTGACCACGGCGTCGGGATCATATTCGCCGTATGCTTCTTCCGGAAGCAGGTGAATATCCGCAGCCTGACCGGGCTCCATATCGGCAACTGCTTTGTCGAATCCATGGATCATCTGACCGGATCCGCAGACAAACTCCAGCGGTTCTCCTCTGTCATATGAGGAGTCAAACTGAGAACCGTCATTAAATGTGCCGCGGTAATGGACACGGACGGTTTTTCCCACATTTCTTCCGTCAAAATCAGGTTTGTAATCGTGGTGGCCGCATCCGCCGCAGCCGCCTCCGCATCCGCCGCAGCCCTCACCGCCGCAGGCATGCTCTTCTTCGTGCTCGTGGCTGCAGTTGACGCCGGCATCCTCAAGCTCTCCGCGGAGATAAGCGGCAACTGCTTCATCCGCAGGACCCTCCGCACCGGTGACAACCCGGAGACCGGCCTGCTGCAGCGCATTCATAGCGCCCTGTCCGAGGCCGCCGCAGATAACGACGTCTACGCCGTTCTCAGCCAGCAGTGATGCGAGCGCCTCATGGCCGATGCCGTTGGTGTCGAGCACTTCACCGGGAGTGATCCGGTTATCGTTTACTTCATAATATTTGAAGGCAGTGGAGCGTCCGAAGTGCTGAAATACATTTCCGTTGTCATAGGGAACAGCTATTCTCATATCAAAAATCCTCCGTTTTCTTTCAACAGCTTTTCACATCATAACACGTCAGAAAGGTTTCTGCGAGGAGCATTATCGGTTACAGTCAGATGTTATAGGGATGTTACAGGGAATACGGTTTCGTTTGGAGACATGGTCAGAACATGATATGATGAAAGGCACCGCATGATGATGACGGCGGCGGAAGGGAAGGTCAGATGATTTATATATTTTCAGCGCTGTATGCGGAAGCACAGCCGCTGATTGAGAGATACAGACTGAAAAAGAAGAGCGCAGTGCACGGCGTCGACAGCTTTCAGGATGAAGAGGGAAGAATGATCCTTTCCCTGACGGGGTCCGGCGTGTACCGGGCTGTTTTTGCCGTGAGCTCCGTGCTCGCAGTGATCCCTCCGGGAGCGGAGGATGAGCTGCTGTTTTTCGGAAGCGCAGCCTGTGTGAGCAGTCAGGGAAAAAATAATCTGTCAGCCGGTCAGACATCCGGCCTGTACAGAATACGCGAAATCCGGGACCTGGCTTCCGGCCGCAGATATTACCCGGATCTGATCCGGAAGACAGGACTGCCGGATGCCGCTGTCGTGACCGGTATGCATGTATATTACAGGCAGCCGGAAAATACGGGGACAGAGATGCTGTCCGCGGTACTGCCGGATGATGAGCTGAAGCCGGATGTACCTGTGCTCTATGACATGGAGTCTTCCGGTGTCTGTGAGGCGGCGTCGCGGCATATGGGTCCGCACCAGATCACAATCCTGCGTTTTGTCAGTGATGAGGGTATGGATGGTGAGGCGGAAACTGCAGCACCGGCAGGTGCAGATGAGGGCATGGATGCTGACGCGGAAAGCACCGCACCGGCAGGTGCACAGGATGGGATGACAGCTTCAGCCGCCAGACGGCAGGCCATGCGGGAAACCATCAGCAGGAAAGCGCGTGCAGCAGCTCCGGCAGCGGAGCGGATCATCGACGGAATGATTCGCCGTGCAGATATGCAGACTGATGAAAAGAATTCCTGCGCTATGGGTTCAGACACCGGAGAACTTCTTGCGGAATGCCTGCACTGCAGTGCCTCCATGCGCTCGGAGCTCATGCAGTATCTGAAATATGCTGATCTGGCCGGGATCAGCTGGCGCGGGCTGGCAGAGAAAATACGTCAGGACGGCTGTGCGGACAGGCGGGAAGGAAAAATGCTTCTCCGCAGGCTGGAGTCGGAGATCCTGACATCTGGCAGCATACCGTGCGAAGGGTCATCTCAGTCATCCGGCAGCCTGATGCCGCCGTTCCACAGTATTTATATCGAACGGGCTGTCGCCGGACATCCGCGCACGAGGCGGATTCTCGCATCATTCCCGGGAGCGGAACGGATCTGCGTAGAAAATTACCGCGAAATTTTCGACAGGCACAGACAGAACTATCCGCTTCAGCAGGCGTCGAGAGCGCTGATCCTCGCACAGAATACCGGGGAGCTGATCCATAAGGGGTCACCGGTCTGCCAGTCTTTCGACAACCGGTATTTTTATTACTGCTCGAGTGTGATGAACTGCCCCTACGACTGCGATTACTGCTGGCTGAAAGGCATGTATGAGAGCGGCAATCTGGTGATATTTGTAAATCTCGAAGATACCTTTCACGAGGTCGAAGCGCTTCTCCGGCAGCATCCGGTGTATCTGTGCGTCAGCTACGACACGGATCTCCTGGCGCTGGAACCGCTGACCGGATATGCGGGGCTGTGGTCGGAGTTTGCGGCATCGCATGAAAATCTGACGATAGAGATACGCACCAAGGGAGTCGCCCGTCTTCCGGAACTGGTGCCCTCGGAGCGCACCATTCTCGCTTTTACACTGAGCCCTGAGGAGATATCCCGGAGATTTGAGCGTCAGGCGCTGGGACTGGAGATGAGAACAGCAGACATCCGGGAAGCCATGGAAAAAAATTTTCCCGTGCGTCTTTGTTTCGATCCGGTCATTGTTTTTCCGGGGTGGAAGAAATCCATGCTGTCGCTGATGAAAGAACTGGACCGTACGATCGACTGGCAGAAGATCAGGGATGTCAGTATCGGGACATTCCGCATATCTGCGGATTACATACGGCGCATGAGGACCCGTTATCCGGATTCTGTGCTGCTGCAGTATCCGTATGTCTGCTCCGACGGCTATTATCACCTGCCGGACGAAACAGACAGAGACACCGTGCAGTACATGACGGAGCTGCTCGCGCAGAGAACCGGCAGGGACAGACTGTTCTTCTGGCGTGAGCTCTGACCTGCAGGCTCATCTATCTATCAGGCGGAGTTTATGCTATTATTAATGCTATATGTCCGGAATAAAAAATAAACAGGCATCCATGAAAGGGGAAGCAATATGAGCAAGAATAATTCCGCCCAGCGCGCCACTTTTTCCGGCCGTCTGGGCTATGTGCTGACGACGGCGGGATCGGCCGTTGGCCTCGGCAATATCTGGCGGTTTCCGTACCTCGCGGCCAAATACGGCGGAGGTGTTTTTCTGCTTGTGTATCTGATTCTCGTGCTGACGTTCGGCTACACGCTGATCATCTCGGAGACGTCGATCGGGCGTATGACGAGAAAAAGTCCGATCGGTGCTTTCAGGCATTTCGGCAGCGGCGCGTCCTTTAAGTTCGGCGGCTGGATCAATGCGGTGATTCCGATCATCATCGGACCGTATTACTGCGTGATCGGCGGATGGGTGATCCGCTATCTGGCAGGGTATGCGGCTGGCGGCGTACAGGCTCTTGCCGGTGATAATTTCTTCTCGGATTTCATCGCCAATGGCGCATCCGTAGAATTCTGGTTCCTCGTTTTCGCCATCTGCACCGTTGTCGTGATCTTCTTCGGCGTGCAGAAGGGCGTGGAAAAGGTATCCAAAGTCATGATGCCGGCGCTGGTCGTTCTCGCCGTTATCGTCGCCATTTATTCGGTTACGCGCCCCGGTGCGCTCGCCGGTGTGAAGTATTTCCTGATTCCTGATATGAAGCACTTCTCCTGGATGACCGTTGTATCGGCGCTCGGGCAGATGTTCTATTCGCTCTCCTGCGCCATGGGCATCCTGATCACCTACGGCTCCTACATGGAGAAAGATGTCAGCATTGAAAAATCAACGTCCGAGGTTGAACTGTTCGACACCGGTATCGCCATCCTCGCCGGTCTCATGATCATCCCGGCTGTCTTTGCTTTTTCCGGCGACAAGGCGGCGGAAAATCTGCAGGCAGGACCTTCGCTGATGTTCATCACCATGCCGAAAATCTTCGGCTCCATGGGCTTCGGAACGGTTATCGGCATTGTATTTTTCCTGCTGGTGTTCTTTGCGGCGCTGACCAGCGCGGTATCACTCGCAGAGACGAGCGCATCGACGTTTGAGGATGAACTTCATATGAGCAGAAAGCAGGCGACGGCGCTTGTCACCGTGATCTATATCGGTCTCGGAACACTCTCGAGCCTTGGTTTCAACGTGCTGAGCGGTGTGACGATTCTCGGCATGGATTTCCTTGATTTCTTTGATTTCCTGTCCAATTCCGTCATGATGCCGATCGCCGCGATAGCTATCTGCATCCTCGTGCTCCGCAGTGTGACGATCGACGGCATAACGGCAGAAGTCACGCTGGGCGGCGCACCGTTCAAACGGAAAAAAATCTATGCCTTCATTCTGAAATATCTGTCAATCTTCTTCCTCGCTGTCATTCTCGGCAGCTCGGTACTCAATGTATTCGGCGTGATTCATATGTGATGACCGTCCGGCGGGCAGATGTGATAAGATGATAACAGTGTCAGAACATAATCAGAGACATATCAGATCATACCGGCGTGCAGGAAGCGCCGTGAGATAAAGAAATGCAGAGGGAGCATTACAATGCACAGTGAATTTGTCATGGGAAATGAGGCGATGGGCCTCGGGGCGCTGGCTGCAGGCGTGCAGTTCTGCGCCGGCTATCCGGGCACACCGTCGACGGAAATACTGGAGACGATTGCGAAGAGAAATCCGGGAAATGTATACGTAGAGTGGTCGGTTAATGAAAAGGCCGGCATGGAGGCCGCAGCCGGCGCATCTCTTTCGGGTGCGAGGGCTCTGGTCACGATGAAGCAGGTCGGTCTGAACGTGGCGTCGGATCCGCTGATGAGCCTTGAGTACATCGGCATCCGCGGCGGAATGGTCATCGTGGTCGCCGACGATCCCGGCCCGATTTCCTCACAGACAGAACAGGACACGAGGACTTTCGGCATGTTCTCGAAGGTTCCGGTATTTGACCCCTCATCGGTGCATGAAGCCTACGAGATGATCCAGGAGGCCTTTGATTTCTCCGAAAAGTATCATACGCCTGTATTTTTCCGCCCGACGACCCGTGTGGACCACGGCTACGAATCTATTCAGATTAAGGATGTGGAGGAATACGCGCATCATACGGCTGAGGGATTTGTGAAGGATGCCTCGAAATGGGTTATTTTCCCCAGACTTTCCGTGCGCGCGCATGCGGAGATCGAGAAGAGAAATGAGGCGCTGAGCGAAACGCTCTCGTCGTATGGAAGGAACTGCATTATCCCGGAGACGGGCAGATTTGCTGCAGTGCATCAGGATGCGTCCGGTGCGGAAAATAAAAAGAAAGTGGGCGTTGCCACCCATGGCATCAACTTTGCCTACACGATGGATGCCATCGGCAGCGGCGATCATCCGCGTATCTTCCGCGTTGCGACACCGTTTCCGTTCCCGGAACAGAAAGCGCTGGAATTCCTCGACGGACTCGATGAAGTGCTCTGCGTAGAGGATCTTGATCCCGTCATTGAGAGAGCGCTGATCTTCCTCTGCGGAAAGTATCATCTCTCCGTCACCATCCGCGGAAAAATGACCGGCAGCGTAAAGCTCTCCGGAGAAAATTCCGTCGATGATGTCCGTACATATCTCAACCGTTTTTACGCTGAGACGGGCAATGAGGCAGCTGAAGCTTCCCTTAAAGCGGAAGACGCTGCGTGTGCTTCAGGGACACCGGCATCCGCTGAAAACGGCGATGTGCCGACACTTCCCGTGCGTCCGCCGGTGCTCTGCGCAGGCTGCCCGCACCGCGCTTCTTTCTACGCTGTGAAAGTGGCCATGAAGGGACGGAAGACACTCTATGCCGGAGATATCGGCTGCTATACGCTCGGCAACGCACACCCGCTCGATATGACGGATACCTGCCTCTGCATGGGCGCAGGCATCAATATGGCGCAGGGTGTCAACCGCATCGAACCGGAGACGAGAGCATTTGCTTTTGTCGGAGATTCCACGTTCTTTGCCTCGGGTATCACGGGGACGATCAATGCCTTTTACAATCAGGCGGACATCACGCTCTGCGTACTTGACAATTCCACGACGGCTATGACGGGCCATCAGCCGCATCCCGGCACCGGCCGCACGATCATGGGCGATGTCGTCGAGGCTGTCAGCATTGAGAATGTCCTCCGCGGTATTGGACTCACCACGGTAGAGACGGTCAATCCGCTCGATTTCGATCACACGGTGGAAGTGATCCGGAGAGTCGCCGATGAGCCCGGCGTAAAGGCGATTATTTTTAAATCGCCGTGCATTGTAAAGTACCGGCCGAAGAGCGGCAAGTCCCATGTAGATCCGGATAAGTGCATCGGCTGCCGGAAGTGCATCAGCCAGCTCGGCTGTCCTGCGCTCGTACTTGACGGAAAGAAGGCGGCCATCGATCCTTCCCAGTGTACCGGATGTGCGCTCTGTGAGCAGATCTGTCCGGTCGGCGCAATCTCCGGAGGTGGTAAGAATGAGTAAAAATATTGTCTTCTGCGGCGTCGGCGGGCAGGGAACCGTCCTTGCGTCCAAACTGGTGGCCGATGCGGCGATGAAAGAGAACAGACATGTGATGACGGCGGAGACGATTGGCATGGCACAGCGGGGCGGCAGTGTATTTTCCCATATGCGCATTGATGCCTTCGGTCCGCATGCAGATACAGGTGAAACTTCTTTTCCGGATGTGCAGGATGCTTCGGTCGCAGCGGTATCCCCGCTCATCGCACGCGGCAGCGCCGATCTGATCATCGGTTTTGAACCCGGTGAAACCGTGCGCCAGCTGCCGTATCTGAAGAAGGACGGTTTTGTGGTGACGAGCATCCGTCCCGTCCAGCCGGTGAGTGCCATGATCGGACTTTCCGCCTATGACAGTGACGCCATGATCGATTATCTGAAAACACATGTGAAGCATCTGATCCCTGTGGATGCCGATAAAGCGCTTGCCGATATCGGCAATGCGAAGGTTCTGAACATGGTGCTTCTCGGGGCGGCGATCCGCACAGGAGAAGTCGGTGTTGAGCCTTCGGATATCGTCGAAGCGCTGCACGCGCGTCTTCCCGAAAAACTGTGGGAAGTTAACGAAAAAGCACTGAGCTATATCAGCTGACGGTTACAGATCCATACGCAGGCGGTGCCGGCATATGGAAAGTATGCAAAGCGACAGGAGGGAATCCATGCAGATCAATGACACGCAGTTACAGATGGTGAACGATCAGGTAAAGAGGCTGATTCATTCCGATAATTTTTACGGAAGGAAACTCGAGGAAGCGGGCATCACGGAAGTAAGGACGACAGAGGATTTTCAGCGTCTGCCGTTTTCCCAGAAACAGGATCTCCGCGACGCCTATCCGCTCGGCCTGATGGCCGTTCCGGAGGAGCAGATCGTGCGTATCCATTCATCGTCGGGAACGACCGGAACACCGGTTATCATCCCCTACACCGCAAAGGACGTGGATGACTGGGGCGAGATGTTCAAACGCTGCTATGAGACGGCGGGTGTCACGAATAAGGACCGCGTGCAGATCACGCCCGGCTATGGCCTCTGGACGGCCGGCATCGGTTTCCAGAACGGAGCGGAAAAGCTCGGCGCCATGGTCATCCCCATGGGACCCGGCAATACGAAAAAACAGCTGCAGTTCATGCAGGATATGAAGTCGACTGTCCTCTGTGCGACTTCATCCTATGCGCTTCTTCTGGCAGAGGAGATCGAGAAGGAAGGTCTTGAGGACAGCATCTATCTGAAGAAGGGCGTGATCGGCTCTGAGAGATGGGGCGAAAAAATGCGCAACCGCATCAAGGGCGAGCTCGGCATTCAGATCTACGATATCTACGGTCTCACGGAGATCTACGGACCCGGCATCGGCATCAGCTGTGACTACGAATGTGGTATGCACTACTGGGACGATTATATCTACCTTGAAGTCATCGATCCGAAGACCGGAAAAAATGTACCGGACGGCGAGTGGGGTGAGATCGTCATCACGACGCTCGTAAAGGAGGGTGCACCGCTCATCCGTTTCCGCACACATGACATGTCCCGTATTATCCCGGGCAAATGCCCCTGCGGCAGCAGGTACCCGAGAATCGATACGATCATGGGACGCTCTGACGATATGATGAAGATCAAGGGCGTCAACGTCTTCCCGAAACAGATCGAGGAGATTCTGGCTGACTTCCCTGAACTCTCCAGTGAGTATCAGATCCGCATCTCGCATCTGGACGGCCGTGATACGATGCGTATCTACGTGGAAACCAATGGCCATGTGGACTTCCTTGAAGAAGCTGAGAAAGTGGCGGAGGCCGTCAAGAGCAGGATCGGATTTACGCCGCTCGTGAAGGTGGTAGAGCTCGGCGTACTGCCGCGGTCGGAGAAGAAGACGAAGAGGGTTATTGACGAGCGATTCGAGTAAAGTACAGCTTTCACAGTGAGCCGGTCATCTGTGAAAGCTGTTGACCGGTTGGGAAACCGATAAACAAAGAAGTAGCGTGAATTTTTGTGTGGGAAAATATTCGGGGAGGTGTTGAGATGGGAGTGGAACTGGATTTTCTGGACAAGATTCAGATGAAGAGAACGCCATTTCTGGACAGGGCAATGCCGGTGGTTTCGAACAGCGTTGCGCTCTATCCGCTGGTGGATTTCATTCTCCTCGCGAATAAAAAGACCCGTCGGGAGGGCCTGATCATGGCCGCTTCACTTACCATGTCCGCGACGGAATCTAATTTTATTCTGAAAAAGCTGTTTAAGCGTGCCCGCCCGTATATGCAGCGCAGCCATATAAAAATCCTCGATAAAATGCCGACGGATTTTTCTTTCCCGTCAGCCCATACGTCGGTGGCTTTTTCGGGCGCAGCTGCTGCGTATTATGCAGGCAGCCGAAAACTGAGCATACCTTTATACATACATGCCGCGCTGGTTGCTTTTTCACGTCAGTATCTGTATGTGCACTACCCGACGGACATCGCCGGCGGTGCGGTTTTCGGTCAGTTCTGCGGCTGGCTGGGGATGAAGATGGTTGACGCCGGACAGAGCGGCAGATGATCTTCAGAAACGGTACTGTTCACCCGGTGTCATTTACTGTCACACTAAGAGACTTCCATCCCTGAGGCACTCCCGTCTGTCTCGGACTGGAAGTCTCTTTGTGTTCAGTGAACCTGACAATGTATGAAACGAAAAAACTGAATACTGTATCTCTGCATAAACAGGGTGTCTGCTTTCAAAGCGGACACCCTGTTTGCGTGAACAGCGAGCCACAGCCGCATGCACTGTGCGTGTGCGGTGTGGCGAACGTCGCAAAATGAGCCTTCGCAGAATTTTCACAATTGAACCCGGCACCTTTAAAGTTTATTTAAGGGATTCTCCATAGGATGAAGTCAGTTTCAGAAGTCACGAAGCGCCGCATAATGCCGGTGAGGAGGAATCAGTCGTGAAAAAATTCATATGGAAAAAAGGCAGAAAAAAACTTTATATCATCGTCAGCGCGGCGACGGCAGCTGCGGTTACCGGCGGCGTGCTGTATGTAAACGGGAGAAAGACACAGGTCATGGCAGCTGACAGCTCCGGACAGGATGTGCAGGAGACGACGGCAACGACAGGCACCGTTTCCAACAGCATCACAGGAACCGGTACACTGACCAGCGTCGAAGGCGATGCGGTGACGATCCCGTCCGGGCTCACGATCACAGAAGTCAATGTGTCAGCAGGGGATACGGTATCGGCCGGTGATGTTCTGGCTGCCGTGGATCACAGCTCTGTGATCAGCGCCATGTCATCGGTGCAGAGCGAGATCGATGCCGTCGACGAACAGATTGCCGCCATTACCGACGATTCGGAGACAGAAGATGTGACAGCGGGCGTGTCGGGAACGGTGACGGCGGTCTATGCATCCGAGGGAACATCCGTCATGGACACGATGAGCAGCAGCGGAGCACTTGTGGAGATCGCCGTCGACGGGGATACAGATAATATCGTTCAGGTGACAGCGACAGACGGCACGGTGTCGGAGATTGATGTGGCGGTCGGTGATACGGTCGATACCGGTGACACGCTCCTGACGGTGGACATAGACTCATCATCCGAGGAATACACGGATCTCATGGCGCAGCGGTCTGAACTCACGTCAGAACTGCAGGAACTGGTAAAAATAGCTGAGACGGATGAGATCACAGCCACTGAGGACGGTACGATTGCTGTTGTCAACGTGTCTGCTTCATCTTCATCTTCCTCAACTTCATCCGCTGCGGCAGGCAGCCAGGGCACAGGTACGACGGCTTCCGCTGCGGCAGACAGCCAGGGCACAGGTACGACGGCTTCCGCTGTGACTGCTTCGTCCGGCTCGTCCGGGGATGCCGGTTCTTCGGAAACGGCAGAGACAGCAGACGCATCCACGGGCAACAGCGTACAGGCTGTGCTGGCAAATTACGTGACCGTTGTCACATCAGAGAACGGGAGCAAAACGACGACAGGAACTGCTGCGTCAGACAGTCAGAATACGAACGGGACGACAGAGACAGTTACGGCAGACAGCCAGAAGACGGACGGGACGACAGAGACTGCGTCACAGGACAGCCAGAATGCGGATGGTGCGACGGAAAATGCGTCGCAGAACAGCCAGAATACTGACGAAACAGCAGGGAAAGCGATTAGTTTTGCAATATCTTCCGCATCCTCCGGAAATGATGCGGCCAATGCGTTCGTGCTCACGGCCCCGGCAGCGGGTGCTTCACCCGTGACTGAGCTGAGCGCAGCAGATGGCAGCTGGACGGCTTCTGTCGTATGGACAGATGCATCGGGCAATGTGGTCTCATCGTCAGATACCTTCGGTTACAGTACGACCTATCGGGCAGGTATCACGGTCACGCCGGCAGAGGGTTATTCCCTCGATGTGAGCAGTATCGCCTCCGTGAGCGGCTATACGGTTTCCGGTATCACAGAAAATGATGACGGAACGCTGACCTTTGTTCTCACGGCTCCCGCAACAGCGGCGGAGGGAACTTCCCGGAAAACGACCGGAACAGACAGCACGGGGAAATCTGAAAAAACGTCAGACGGATCAGACACAGAGACTTCGGATAATTCCGCGGGTACAGGTTCATCCGGATCAGCAGCATCAGGAAATATGGGAACTCCGGAAACTTCAGGCGGTTCGGAAGCTGCGGGAACCGGCGGCGCTTCAGTAGCATCGGGAACATCAGGAACTTCCGGATCGTCAGCAGTGTCGACAGCATCTGCGTCGACGGCTTCTTCAGACAGTACATCAGACAGTACAGATACGGACACCTCAGAATCCGCTGCGTCATCAGCATCTGAAATAACGGCATTTACCATGCAGTCGGAGGATACGATGATGATCAGTGTCAGCGTGGACGAGCAGGATATCAATTCTGTCTCTGTCGGACAGTCGGCGACAGTGACCATGGATGCGCTGGAAGACGTGACACTGGATGGGACCGTGACTGCCGTCAGCAATTCAGCAAGTTCCTCCGGCAACGGAAGTGCCAAGTATACCGTTTCCATATCGGTACCCAGACAGGATGGCATGCTGATCGGCATGAGCGCCTCAGCGACAATCGTCGTGGATGAGGCAGAGGACGTGGTGACGATTCCGGTCGATGCCCTGCAGGAAAAAGGCAGTGAGACGTATGTGTATACCTCTGTGGATTCGGATGGCAACCTGTCCGGAGAGACAGAAGTAGAGACGGGACTTTCCGACGGGGATACCGTGGAGATCACGGACGGACTTTCCGACGGGGATATCGTTTATTATGAAAAAACCGGAAATACATCATCGTCAGGATCGGCCGGAGGCATGGGCGGTGAGATGCCGTCAGGCGATATGCCTTCCGGCGGCGGTGACATGGGCGGCGGACAGTCGTCCGGCGGAGCGCCGTCAGGCAATATGCCCTCCGGTGGCGGCAATATGGGCGGCGGTGCCCCGTCCGGCAGCTGATGACAGCAGGGATCCGATACATGTCCGGCACAGCCGTTTAAAACAGGCTGTGCATCCGGACATCGTCCGCAGCGGCAGAAGGTGAACACAGATGATAGAGCTGAAAAATGTAAGCAAGATATATCATATGGGCGACGAAGAGGTGCGTGCACTGGATCACGCATCGCTTGAAATTGACGACGGGGAGTTTGTCAGCATCGTCGGTCCCTCCGGAAGCGGTAAATCGACCATGATGAATATCATCGGCTGTCTCGATACGGCCGATGAAGGGGAGTATGATCTCGATGGCATTGCGATAGAGGACTATTCCGAAAACGAACTCGCAGGCATACGCAACCGGAAGATCGGATTTATTTTTCAGAACTTCAATCTTCTGCCGCGTCTTACAGCAGCGGAGAATGTGGAGCTTCCGCTGATCTATCAGAAGGTTCCGGCGGCGGAGAGAAAAGAACGCATCAGTGAGGCGCTGGAAAAAGTGCAGCTGGCGCATCGGATGGACCACAAACCGACAGAACTTTCCGGAGGACAGCAGCAGAGAGTTGCTATTGCCCGCGCGATCGTGACGAGGCCATCGCTTTTTCTGGCTGATGAGCCCACGGGAAATCTGGACAGCGCTACAAGCAGGGAGATCATGAACCTCTTTCATGAACTGCACGAAGAAGGACATACGATCGTCCTTATTACGCATAATGACGAGATTGCAGATGAAGCTGAGCGGAAAATATATATCCGGGACGGTCAGGTCCGGGAGATGGAGGCGGCATGCAGACTCTGAAAATGGCGTGGAACGCCGTGACAGCCAATAAACTGAGGACATTCCTCACGATGCTCGGGATTATGATCGGCGTGACGGCGCTGATCGTTCTCGTGTCGATCGGGGACGGCGCATCCAATACCGTGAGCAGTCAGATCTCCGATATGGGAACCGATTACATGAGCGTACAGATCTCGGACGACAAGGACGACCCGATCCGGATCAGTGAGTTTATAACGATGTTTGATGATGACGCACTGGGAGAAGCTGCACCAATGTCGAGGACGAACGTGACCGGATCGACTTCCTATACGGAAGACAGCATGAATCTGTATGGAACGACGGGCGGTTATTTTGACATCATGGGAGATGAGATCGCCTATGGCAGAAATCTGAAGATCACGGATATTGAAAATCATACCAATGTCATTGTTCTGACCTGGGATACGGCAGTCGAGTACTTCGGACACGCAAATGCGGTCGGCGAGACGATATCCCTCGACGGAAATTCTTTTGAAGTCGTCGGCGTTCTGACTGATGATGCGACGACGCCGGGATCTTCCATGACCATAAACAATGCATCGGCAGACACTTCTTCGGACAGCTCTTCGGACGGCACGGATTCAGAGACGGTCACACTGGAGGGATTCATTCCCTATTCCACCATGACGCGAATCGCAGACAATGTACTGGATATTTCCCAGTTTTATGTGTCATCGGCGGATGAAGATGATATGACAGCGGCAGAAAATGCGCTGACATCCATTCTTATGGCGAGATTTGACAATGACTCCGATGCTTTCACGATCACGACGCAGTCGGAGATCATGGAAGCGCAGGAGGAAGTTTCCAATACGCTTTCTCTGATGCTCGGCGGTATCGCTGCGATCAGTCTGCTCGTCGGCGGCATCGGCATCATGAACATTATGCTGGTATCGGTCACGGAGCGGACGCGTGAAATCGGCATCCGCAAGGCCATCGGCGCTACACAGGGAGGTATCATGGCGCAGTTTCTGCTGGAGGCGCTGATCGTGAGTCTGGCCGGTTGCGGATTCGGCATACTGCTGTCAGCAGTCATCCTGCAGATCGCACAGCGGTTCATGACGTCGATCACACTGAGCATGAACACACAGGTTATGCTGATCGCGGTGGTGTTCTCTGCGGTGATCGGCATTGTCTTCGGACTTTATCCTGCGCACAAGGCGGCGGTGAAGAAGCCGATCGATGCGCTGAGATTCAGCGAGTAAATTCTGTGTTGACAGAGCGGATTTGGCATAGTAGTATGCAGAGGTGATGATGATCTCTGGAGAGTCCTCGTGAAAGAGGCGCCGAAGGTGTAAGGTTCCGATGCTGAACAGTCTGTGCAGCGGACGGAGGCCGATCTCTCAGGCAAAAGGACAGAGCATAGCTGCTATGTTTATGCTTAACTTACTGTTCTAAACTCTTTGGAGAGCTGATCCATAAGTGGACCGGCTCTTTTCTTTGTGTTCAGAATCTTTTATGGACACATCAGGTATCCGGAGGCCTGAATCGCAAATTATAGGTTACTGGTTGAGGAGGAGAACAGGAAGTGAAAGCATTTAACGATTTACTGGGCACAATTGACAATTACGTATGGGGCATACCGCTGATCGTGGCGATCCTGGCTGTCGGCCTTCTGCTGACGATCCGCCTGAAGGGTCTGCAGTTCCGGAAGATGGGACTCGGCTTCAGGCTTCTTTTTTCGAAAGAAAGCAATCAGAAGTCAGCGGGCGGCACAGGAGATGTGACCAGTTTCCAGGCGCTCTGTACAGCGCTTTCCGCGACCATCGGTACCGGCAATATCGTCGGCGTCGCAACTGCTATCGCAGCGGGCGGCCCGGGTGCCATGTTCTGGATGTGGATGGCAGCCCTCGTGGGAACTGCAACGAAGTTTTCCGAGTGCACACTTGCCGTGAAATTCAGAACACAGGCGGAAGACGGACATATCGTCGGCGGACCTTTCTATTACATCGAAAAAGGCATGGGAAGCAACTGGAAATGGCTGGCAAAAATTTTTGCCTTCTTCGGACTGCTCGTCGGCCTTTTCGGTATCGGTACTTTCTCACAGATCAATGGTATCACCAGTGCCGTTCAGGGATTCTTTGATCCCGATATGGCATCTACCGTGAACATTTTCGGTCTTCAGCTGTCCTGGTCCACAGTCATCGCAGGTCTGATCCTGACATTTGTGGTCGCGCTGGTTATCATCGGCGGACTGAAGAGAATCTCCAGTGTCGCTGAGAAGATCGTGCCGTTCATGGCCATCATCTATATTGCCATCTCTATGATTGTTATTCTGACACATATTCCTGCGATCCCGGGCGCTTTCGTGACGATCGTTCAGAGCGCGTTCGGACTGCGTGCTGCAGCGGGCGGAGCTCTCGGCGCCATGGTTATGGCTATGCAGAAGGGTATCGCCAGAGGTATTTTCTCAAATGAGGCAGGTCTCGGCAGCGCGCCGATCGCGGCAGCGGCAGCAAAAGTTGATGAGCCGGTCCGTCAGGGTCTGATCTCCATGCTGGGTACGGTCATCGATACGCTGATCATCTGCTCCATGACCGGACTTACCATTGTTCTTACCGGCGCATATCAGATCGACGGATTAGAGGGCGTGCAGATCACGTCAAAGGCCTTCCAGATCGGACTTCCGTTCCCGGAACAGCTGTCTGCATTTCTTCTGATGCTCTGCCTTGTATTCTTCGCTTTTACGACAATCCTCGGATGGGATTACTACAGCGAGCGCTGCCTTGACTATCTGACACACAACAGCATGAGAGCGACGAAGATTTTCCGTACGCTTTATATCATCTGCGTATTTATCGGACCGTACATGACGGTATCTGCTGTATGGACCATCGCCGACATCGTCAACGGACTCATGGCTATTCCGAACCTGATCGCACTGGTTGCACTGAACGGTGTCGTTGTCGCCGAGGTGAAGGACTACTTCGACAGGGCAAAGCGGCTCCACAGAATTCCCTGATCTTCAGCATTTGTGACATCAGCTGACATCGCGTGAACAGAACCGGCCTTTCAGGCAATTTCTGAAAAGCGTTTGAAAAAATAAAAACCTGTAGTATGATGACAGGGAGTATTTGGCCGTCCGGTCTCTCGGACGGCTTGTTTTATGTACGCACGCATGAAAGCCTGTGCGGCGTATGACGGAGGAATAATCGCTTGAAAAATTATCTGGACGGACTGAATAAGGAACAGCTGGAAGCTGTGCAGACGACGGAGGGACCGCTGCTGATCCTCGCAGGCGCGGGATCGGGAAAGACGCGTGTGCTCACGTGCCGGGCGGCTTATCTGGTGGACAGAAAGGGCGTGAATCCATGGAATATTCTCGCCATTACTTTTACCAACAAGGCAGCAGGTGAAATGCGGGAGCGGATCAATGCCCTCGTGGGCAATGGCGCACAGAGTATCTGGGTGTCCACCTTCCATTCGACATGCTGCAGGATTCTGCGCCGCTTCGGCGACAGGCTCGGGTTCGACCGGAATTTTCATATCTACGATACCGACGACAGCCGTCAGGTCATGAAGGAAGTACTGCATTCCCTTGCGCTTGATCCGAAGACCTTCAGGGAGCGCGCGATCCTCGCGAAGATCTCCTCAGCAAAAAATGAGCTGGAGGATCCGGAACAGTTCGCGAAGGAAGCGGATTCATGGTACGACCAGAAAGTGGCGGACTGCTACAGGGAATATCAGAACCGCCTGGCAAAAAATAATGCGCTCGATTTTGATGATCTGCTGATGAAAACGGTGGATCTGTTTGACAGATATCCCGATGTGCTCGCGCAGTATCAGAATCGTTTCCTCTATATCATGATCGATGAGTATCAGGATACGAACAGTGCGCAGTTCCGTTTTGTGCAGCTTCTGGCTTCCAGATACAGAAATCTCTGCGTCGTCGGCGATGATGACCAGTCGATCTACAAGTTCCGCGGAGCGAATATCAGGAATATCCTCGATTTTGAGAAAGTGTTCAGCGACGCGAAAGTCATCCGGCTGGAGCAGAACTACCGCTCTACGCAGAACATTCTGAACGTGGCGAATCAGGTTATCGCACACAACAAGGGCAGGAAAAAGAAAACACTCTGGACGGAAAACGGCGACGGATCAAAGATTCATTTCCGCGAGTTTGACAATGGCTTTGAAGAGGCTGAGTATGTGGCTGCCGATATCCGCAACAGGATGGACAGCGGGAAGTGCAGATACTCGGATTTTGCCGTGCTGTATCGCACCAATGCGATGTCCCGTCTCTTTGAGGAAAAATTTATTCAGGAAAATATTCCGTATAAAATCGTCGGAGGCGTGAACTTCTACGCCAGACGTGAGATCAAAGACCTGCTCGCCTACCTGAAAGTGATCGACAGTGTACAGGACGATCTGTCGGCACAGCGGATCATCAACATTCCGAAGCGCGGTATCGGCGCTGCCTCGATCTCGAAGGTAAGCGTATTTGCCATGGCCAACAACCTGAGCTTCTACGAAGCGCTGCTTCATGCTGACAATATCCCCGGCCTCGGCAGAGCTGTTTCGAAGATCCGTCAGTTCACGGATCAGATCGAAGCTTACAAGGCGCTTGTCCCCGCTCCGAATACACCAACCGGAGACGCTGCAGATACGGGTAATACGGCAGGTGCAATGGATGCTGCAGGTGCAGCGGATACAGCAGGCGCAGCGGATGCTGCAGGCGCAGCGGAGACAGCCGGATCAGAGGGCAGTCATAAATTTACAGTGCGCAGCCTTCTGGAAAAAATCATCGGGGACACCGGCTATGTGCGCGCCCTTGAAGCCGAGGGAACGGACGAGGCACAGGCCAGAATAGAGAACATCAATGAATTTATTTCCAAGACAGAGGCCTACGACGAAGAAGCGCTGCACCCGTCACTCACGGAATTCCTGCAGCAGGTTTCCCTTGTCGCCGATATCGATGACGTGGAAGAGGGCAGTGACTATGTGCTGCTGATGACTCTGCACGGGGCGAAGGGCCTGGAATTCGACAATGTCTATATGGTGGGCATGGAGGAGGGATCGTTCCCGAGCTATATGTCCATCGGCACCGGCGATCCGGACGATCTTGAAGAGGAGCGGCGGCTCTGCTATGTGGGCATCACGAGAGCCAGAAAAGACCTGACGATGTCAGCCGCGCACTGGCGGATGATCCGCGGCGAGAGCACGCCGATGACGGCGTCCCGGTTTATCCAGGAAATTCCGCGGGAATACGTGGAACTCGAGCGGGAGACGACCGATACCAGGAATTTCCTCGGCGGGGGCAGGAATTTATCTGCGGCAGATCTGATCGGCGGCAGCCGGAGCTCAGCCGGTTCATACGGAACAGGCTCCGACTACACGTACAGCGGCAGCAGAGAATCTGCGTTCAGCGGCGGACAGCGAAGTTTTTCTCAGAGAAATTCTGCCGGAGGCGGCAGCGGCTATGACAGCGGCACATACCCGGGTTACGGCAGCGGACAGAGAAGAATGGGAAGCTATGGATCTGCGGCTTACATTAACCCGACGATCGGTGCTGAAAGGCCGAAGCCGAAATTCAACGCCGCACAGTTCCGCGTAAAAAAAGCCGATCACCTGGATTTCGGTGTCGGCGATAAGGTACGGCACGTCAAATTCGGTGTCGGCACTGTTCAGGAAATCAGGGACGGGAAAAAAGATTTCGAAGTGACCGTGGATTTTGAAAATTACGGCGTCAAGCGCATGTTTGCATCGTTCGCAAAGCTGCAGAAGGTCGATTCGTGATCATCGGCGTTTCTCAGGCTGAAAGTGCTCAAAAATAACGGCATCATACAGCTCCCGGCACCGATGATAGTCTTTTTCCTTCCGCACGGTCCAGACGAACACGGGTGCGCGGAACAGATTTTTTACAAGAATAAATCCGGTGACATTGATGGTGCGGTAATTATAGGCGATAAAATCCGGCCGGCAGATGGCATCGAGCATAAGAGAGGTCGAGAGAATCTTCACCAGAGGATTTACATTCAGGGAAGACGGGTAGCGCTCGGAGAGAAGCCCTAAGAGCGGCGTCGGATCTGCCTTCTTATATGCCCGGAGAGCAAAGGGATTAAAAGATTCGATCAGAAACGGACCGGGGTAAGCCTGCATGACGGGAACCAGATAACGGCAGATCTCCGAATGTACTGCCGGCTGCTTGATCTCCACGAGAATCGGCGACTGGCCGTCAACCAGAGAAAGCACATCCTGCAGCGTCGGCATATGCTCCTGTGTGCCGGAGAGACGGAGCTTATGCAGCTCCTCCAGCGTCATGGATTCGGGCGTCCCCTGCACCCCGCACACGCGGTTCAGTGTGTCATCGTGAAATACGACCAGCTGCCGGTCAGCGGTCAGGTGCACATCCAGCTCGATCGCATACCCGTTTTCCACAGCCCGCCGGAACGCCGGCATCGAATTCTCCGGAATTCCCAGATCCATATCCCATAATCCGCGGTGTGCGTAATCCCATGCGGCAAACTTCAGGCATTCATTCTTTCTTCCCATCGCCGGGTGAATCAGCCAGAGGAACAGGCAGAACACACCCGCGAGAATTCCAATTGTCCAAATTATAGCAGCCATAGTCTCTCCTTTCGCATTCATCTTACTCCAGAGGTCAGTACAGTCAACACAGGAATTGTGTATATGGATTTTATAACTTTCAATATGTTAGCTTCATGCATTACCAGCCTGCTGAATTCTGTCAGGATGTCCAGAGATACAGATGCTTCCAACCCGCAACCATCCGCAGACGCCGGTGCTTGGCGAATCTGAGCTTTAGCGAAAGATGAGCTTAGCACCGCTGCGTCGAGGACGAGCGAGAGCGTGTTGCGGGTTGGAAGCATCTGTATTCTGGACTTACAAAAATCATACACAAAACTCATTAGTTCCCTTAACTGACAATGTGTGCTATTCTGTAACAGTGCAGGAGACTTTCTGCGTCCTATCGATGGTTTTTACTTCTTTTGAAAGGAAGAATCAATGAGCAGAGTCAGACGTGTGTATGTAGAAAAGAAACCTGAGTTTGCCGGAGCTGCGCGTGATCTGAGCCATGAGATCAGACACTACATGGGTGTTTCGGGTGTCACAGGTGTCCGGATCCTTATCCGCTATGACGTGGAGAATGTAAGTGACGAGGTTTTTCGTGAAGCCTGTCATGTCGTTTTCGCGGAGCCGCCGGTGGACATTCTATATGATGAGACTTTTCCGATGAAGGAAGGCGCCAGATCCTTTTCCGTAGAATATCTGCCGGGTCAGTTCGATCAGCGGGCAGATTCCGCGGTACAGTGCATCAGGTTCCTGAAGGGTGACGAGGAGCCGGTGATCCGTACGGCGACGACCTACGTCATTGAGGGTTCCGTGAGCGATGCAGATCTTGATGTGATCAAGCACCACTGCATCAACCCCGTGGATTCCCGCGAAGCGGCGATGGAAAAGCCGGACACGCTTGTCATGGATTTCCCGGAGCCTGCTGATATTAGGGTATTCGACGGATTCATTTCCATGGATGAGGCATCCCTCCGCGAGCTCTATGATTCCCTGAATCTCGCGATGACATTCAAGGACTTCCTCTTCATCCAGAATTATTTTTCCAGGGATGAGAAGAGAAATCCCACCCTCACGGAGATCCGTGTGCTCGACACCTACTGGTCCGACCACTGCCGCCACACGACATTCGCGACCGAGCTGAAGAACGTAAAGTTCGGCAACGGTGATTATGGCGCGCCGATCGAGGCGACCTGGGACCGCTATCGCCACGACTACGATATTCTCTACAAAGGAAGAGATGACAAGTATATCTGCCTCATGGATCTGGCCTGCCTGGGCGCAAAGGTGCTGAAGAAGCAGGGCAAGCTGACGGATCAGGAGGAATCAGACGAGATCAATGCCTGCTCGATCATCGTGCCTGTCGATGTCGACGGTAAGTATGACGAGTGGCTCATTAATTTTAAAAATGAAACGCATAACCATCCGACAGAGATCGAGCCTTTCGGCGGTGCGGCGACCTGTCTCGGCGGTGCGATCCGCGATCCGCTTTCCGGACGTACCTACGTATATCAGGCTATGCGCGTGACCGGTGCCGCTGATCCGACGGTTCCCGTTTCGGAGACGCTGGAGGGCAAGCTGCCCCAGAAGACACTGACGCGTGAAGCCGCACACGGCTACAGCTCCTACGGCAACCAGATCGGTCTTGCCACCGGATACGTAAAGGAAATTTATCATCCGAACTATGTGGCAAAGCGTATGGAGATCGGTGCTGTCATGGGCGCTGCGCCGAGAAAGAATGTAGAGAGACTGAATTCCGATCCGGGCGATATCATCATCCTGCTCGGCGGAAGGACAGGACGCGACGGTATCGGCGGTGCGACTGGTTCGTCGAAGATTCACACGACGGAATCACTGGAGACCTGCGGCGCAGAAGTGCAGAAAGGTAATGCACCGACTGAGCGCAAGCTGCAGAGAATGTTCCGCCGTCCGGAAGTTTCCAGAATCATCAAGAAGTGCAACGATTTCGGCGCCGGCGGTGTTTCCGTGGCGATCGGAGAACTCGCACCGGGTCTCACTGTCGATCTCGACAAAGTACCGAAGAAATATGCCGGCCTCGACGGCACAGAACTGGCTATTTCCGAGTCACAGGAGCGCATGGCTGTTGTCGTGAGCCCTGCGGATGCAGACCAGTTCCTCGCTTATGCGGCAGAGGAAAACCTGGAGGCTGTCAAGGTGGCTGTTGTCACCAGAGAGCCGCGCCTCGTGCTGAACTGGCGTGGAAAAGATATTGTCAATATCTCGCGTGCTTTCCTTGATACCAACGGTGCGCATCAGGAGACGGATGTATTCGTAGACATTCCGGATCCGAAGGATTCCGCACTGAAGAGAAGCGGCGATATCGATGATGTGCGTAAGAAATGGCTGGATACGCTGGCAGATCTGAATACATGCTCCCAGAAGGGTCTCGTGGAGATGTTCGATTCTTCCATCGGAGCGGCGAGCGTTCTCATGCCTTACGGCGGCAAATATCAGCTGACGGAGACGCAGGCGATGGTCGCAAAGGTTCCGGTGCCGGAAGGCAACACGACGACCGTGACCATGATGGCTTATGGCTTTGATCCGTATCTCTCGAGCTGGAGCCCGTACCACGGCGCCGTTTATGCTATTACTGAGTCCATGGCAAAAATTGTGGCTGCCGGCGGTGATTTCCGGAAGATCCATTTTACCTTCCAGGAGTATTTCCGCAGAATGACAGAGGATCCGGAGCGCTGGAGCCAGCCGTTTGTAGCACTGCTCGGTGCCTATGAGGCACAGATGCGCTACGGTCTTGCTTCGATCGGCGGCAAGGATTCCATGTCCGGAACCTTCAATGACATCGATGTGCCGCCGACACTCGTATCCTTTGCTGTTGATGTGGCGCATATCAGGGATGTGCTCTCACCTGAACTGAAGAAGGCGGGAGACCGTCTGGTATGGATCCATCTGCCGAAGGATGCTTACGAGCTGCCTGTCTATGACGAGGTTATGCACATCTTCGACTGTGTTCACACGGATGAGCAGGCCGGCAGAGTGCGTGCCGCTTATGTCGTGGAGAGAGCCGGCATTGCCGCAGCTGTATCCAAGATGGCGTTCGGCAACAGGAACGGCGTGAAGATCGAGCACAATGTGGATCCCCGCGATCTGTTCAGCCCGTATTTCGGCGATCTGATCCTTGAGGTTCCCGCTGAAAAAGTAAATGAGCTCGCCTCCACCTATACGGTGATCGGCGAGGTGACAGATGACGGCACCTTCTCCTACAGAGATGTGACGATCCCTGTGGATGAGGCGATCGATACCTGGATGCATACGCTGAGCGGCGTGTTCAAACCGGTTTCCAATGTAGAGCCGAAAGACACCGGCGTGGAAGACAAGGGCATCTATCGCGGAGGCTCCGTTGCCGTATGCACACATAAGCTGGCGCAGCCGACGGTATTCATTCCGGTATTCCCCGGAACCAACTGCGAGTACGACAGCGCGCGTGCTTTTGAGGCGGCTGGTGCGAAGACGATCACAAAAGTCTTCCGCAACCGCAATGAGCAGGACATCCTCGAATCCGTCGATGAATTTGAGAAGGCTATCAGCCAGGCGCAGATCATCATGTTCCCCGGCGGCTTTTCAGCCGGCGATGAACCGGACGGCTCGGCTAAGTTCTTTGCGACGGCGTTCCGCAATGAGAAAATCAAAGAAGCCGTCATGGATATGCTGAATAAGCGCGACGGACTCGCGCTCGGTATCTGCAACGGATTCCAGGCACTGATCAAGCTGGGACTCGTACCTTACGGAGAAATCGTGGGACAGAAGGAAGATTCGCCTACGCTTACATTCAACACGGTGCACAGACATATTTCGAAGATGGCCTACATCCGCGTCGTATCCAGAAAATCACCGTGGCTCGCAGGATGCGAAGACGGCGGTGTATACACGATGCCGGCTTCCCATGGTGAGGGACGCTTTGTCGCGGACAGCGAGTGGATCAGAAAACTGCAGGATAACGGGCAGATTGCAACCCGCTACTGCGACGCCGACGGCAACATCACGGGCGACGAGTACTGGAACATCAACGGCTCTTACTTCAACATTGAAGGTATCACGAGCCCTGACGGCCGTATCTACGGCAAGATGTGCCACGCCGAGAGACGCGGAGACGGCGTTTCCATCAATATCGTCGGTGAGAAAGATATGAAGCTCTTCGAGAGCGGCGTGAAATACTTTACTGTATAAGCTCTTCGAATCGCAGACAGGATCGTCACACGCGTAGCACGGAGCAATCCGTAGCTTATACAGTACTGTGGCATCTTGTATGATATAGATGTTTGCTGTATAAGCTCTTCGAATCGCAGACAGGATCGTCACACGCGTAGCGTGTGCAGGTACGGCTGCGGCTTATGCATTATTGCTGCAACATATATACACAGGAAGGAAGACAGAAATCAAATGGCACTTTTGGAAGACTGGAAGGCTATCGCCTACAACGAAAAAGAAGACAAGAAGAAACTTCAGCAGTTCTGGCAGGAATATTTCCTGATGGAGAAGGGCGTCTATGAGAAGCTCCTCGCAGACCCGGACACCGAGGTAAAGGGAACCGTCAGAGAACTTGCTGAGAAATACGATATGGATGTTCTGCACATGACCGGATTCCTTGACGGCATCAATGATTCACTCAAGGTACCGAATCCGATTGACGACATGACAGAAGATACCGTCGTAAGCCTGGCTTTTGACAAGGAGAAGCTCTACAAGAACATGGTCGATGCCAAGGCGGACTGGCTCTATGGCATCCCCGCATGGGACAATATTTTTGATCCCGCAAAAAAGAAGAGCCTGTATCTCGAAGCGAAGAAGATGAATACGATCGTCAAGCCCAAGAAGATCTACCCCAACGATCCGTGCCCGTGTGGAAGCGGGAAGAAATATAAAAACTGCTGCGGACGCAAGAAAGCTGCGGGTTAACTGTTATTCATTCCGGCCGCCGCGCAAGCGACGGCCTTCTTGTTCTGTATAAGCAGCTGATATTCAGCTGTGCGTGCAGAATGCGTACGAAAGGAACTGCATGAATCAGGTGTTTACATCACAGGCCCGCACGGCGATCACACTGGCAAAGAAGACCGCTGTGGATGCGGGGCACCCGCACATAGGCACAGAACATCTGCTGACGGGACTCCTGAAAGAGGGAAGCGGCACAGCGGCCGTCGTCCTGCGCGGAGCCGGTGTCAGTGCGGAAAAAATAATGGAACTGACCGATGAGCTGATCAGCCGTCAGGAACATCCCGATACACTGGTCGAACCGTCGCTCACGCCGCGGGCATCCCGCGCGCTGAGTGATGCGCTCACGATCGCGTCGGAACACAGTGAGAGACAGGCGGGCACAGAGCATATTCTGATGGCCATACTGCGTCAGAATACCTGCGAGGCCTACCGGCTCCTGCGCGTCATCGGCGTCAATATCATCCGTCTGTATATGTCGCTGCTTCAGGCGGAAGGCCTGAACGAAGAACAGCAGCGTGAAGAAATCGATGTCCTGCGCCATCACACATCTTCGGCCGGCCGTCAGTCGAAAGAGACGCCGGCACTGAATCAGTACAGCCGGGATCTGACAGATCTCGCGCGCAATCACAAGCTGGATCCCGTGGTCGGAAGAGAACGCGAGATCGAGCGCGTCATAGAGATCCTGAGCCGCAGGAAGAAAAATAATCCCTGCCTGATCGGTGAACCGGGCGTCGGCAAGACGGCCATCGTCGAGGGGCTTGCCATCCGCATTGTGGAAGGCAGCGTGCCGGAGAGCATGCAGGGGAAACGACTGGTCGCACTGGACCTGTCCGGTATGGTGGCCGGCTCCAAGTACCGCGGCGAGTTCGAGGAGAGAATAAAGAAGGTTCTGGCAGAAGCCTCGGCGGACAGCCAGGTGCTTCTTTTTATCGATGAGATCCACACGATCATCGGTGCCGGCGGTGCCGAAGGAGCACTGGACGCTTCCAATATCATGAAGCCGTCTCTTGCGCGCGGCGAGATTCAGGTGATCGGCGCCACGACGATCACGGAATATCGTAAGCATATAGAAAAAGACGCGGCGCTGGAGCGTCGTTTTCAGCCGGTGACCGTTGAGGAGCCGGATGAAGAGGAAACCATTCAGATACTGAAAGGCGTGCGGCCGCTCTATGAGAGACATCACGGTGTCACGATAACGGACGATGCGCTTGAGGCCGCTGTGCAGATGAGCACACGGTATATCAATGACCGGTTCCAGCCGGACAAGGCCATCGATCTGATCGATGAGGCCGCATCGCATGTGCGCCTCAATGTATACGAAAAACCGGTCAAAGCCGGCCGGAAAAAGGACCGCCAGCAGGATGATGACAGGACTGCCGCTGAAAATACCGGAGCTGCTGACGGTGCAGCTGTTCTTCAGGATGAGAAAAAACTCACCGATGAGGAACTGGAGGAAAAAGAAAACGAGGCACTAAGACGCGGACGCTACGATCTGCTGTCCGGTCTGTATGCTGAGAGCAGGAGACGCCGCAGTGACGGAATCCGCGTTGAGCGGCTTACGCGCGACACCTCCCGGAAAAAACTGGTTGTTGACAGAAATGATATCGCCCGCACGGTTTCCGTGTGGACGAATATACCGCTTGAACGCATCGCGGAAGCTGAATCCAAACGGCTCAGCCGTCTGGAGAAGATTCTGCATGAGCGCGTCGTCGGTCAGGAAGAGGCTGTGGAAGCCGTGGCCAAAGCGGTCCGCCGCGGACGTGTCGGACTGAAAGATCCCAGAAGGCCGATCGGTTCATTTTTGTTCCTCGGACCCACCGGCGTGGGTAAAACAGAACTGTCAAAGGCCCTGGCTGAGGCAGTATTCGGCAGTGAAGACGCCATGATCCGGGTGGATATGTCCGAATACATGGAGAAGGCGAGCGTATCGAAACTGATCGGTTCGCCGCCCGGATATGTGGGCTATGAGGAGGGCGGACAGCTCTCTGAGAAAGTACGCCGTCATCCGTACAGCGTCGTCCTGTTTGATGAAATCGAGAAGGCACATCCAGATGTCTTCAACATCCTTCTGCAGGTGCTCGACGACGGACATATCACGGATGCACAGGGGCGGAAAGTAAGCTTCAAGGAGACAATCATCATCATGACGTCCAACGCGGGAGCCAACCGGATCGTGCAGCCGAAAAAGCTGGGATTTCTGTCTTCGACAGACGAGAAGCAGGACTATGAATCGATGAAATCCAAGGTGATGGACGAAGTGCGCCAGCAGTTCCGCCCGGAGTTCCTGAATCGAATCGATGACATTCTTGTATTCCACGCACTGACGAAAGATGACATGAAGAAAATCGTCGGGATTCTGATGAAGGACCTGACGGGAAGATGCGAATCCCAGATGCAGATCCACCTGAAAGTCACGCCGACGGTGAGGGAGCACCTGATCAACGACAGCTACGATCCCCGCTACGGCGCCCGTCCTCTGAAGAGAGCGATTCAGACGAGAATCGAGGACCCGCTGGCAGAGGAACTTCTGAGCGGCAGCGTGAAACAGGGTGATACGGTGACAGCCGGCTTCCATGACGGGAAAATTGTATTCCGCGTGGAAAATCACTGACGCATGCGGGAAATCGCTGACACATGTGAAAAATCAGGAATGCATGTGGAAAATCACTGACACATGCGGACAATCAGGAGTGCATGTGGGAAATCGCTGACAATCTAAGAAATAAATATTGCGGCATTCATTGAGAAAACCTGAGGGTTATTGTATACTGAAAACAGTCTGAAAAAGACACAGGAGGACACATGGAATGAGTGCAGTGAAGGAGCTCCTTCGCACTGAGCCGGATGGAACGCTCAGTTTTGGCGATTATGAGCAGCAGACAAAGCAGAAGCTTTCGGACTATGAATATCAGGGCGGACTCTACAAGGTAAAGACCTTTAAGGAGATCACCAAACTGGAATGCAACGAGACATTTGTATATGAATCTGTACCCGGCACGGCGGTGACAGAGATGAAGATCAGCGACATCGGCATGAGCTTCGATGTGGAAGGCCCTGAAGATGCGCAGATCACCCTCGGCGTCGAGGAAGACACGGATTATCAGGTGCTGCTGGACGATGTCAATGTAGGCCACATGATGACGGGAATGGGCGGCAAGCTTTCCTTCAGTGTTGAGCTTACGAAGGGCAGACCTGTACACGTTCGCGTGATCCGGCTGGAGAAGTAAAATAAGCCGTAAAGGCGTATGACCGGCTCCGGGACAGAGTTTCTGTTCCGGAGCCGTTTGCTGTAAATCCCTCCTGTGCCCGGAATAGCGGATTCCTGAGATTGAAAATAATCCGGAAGCCGTACTGAATCTGAAGCAAATCTGATGCGAATCTGAACGGAAGAGAAACGATATATGGCGAAAGATAAGAAAAGCGTATTTTACTGTCAGAATTGTGGCTATGAATCCTCCCGATGGCTCGGCCAGTGCCCCTCGTGTCATGAGTGGAACACGTTTGCCGAGGAAGTGATCTCAACGAAACCCGGGATTCCCGCTTCGGCATCGCAGGGGAAAAGACGTTCTACGGCGGAGCCGAAGGCACTCTCGGAGATCAGCGCAGAGTCAGGCGTCCGGATTTCCACCGGCATCGGGGAACTGGACCGGGTGCTCGGCGGCGGCATCGTGCAGGGATCACTGATCCTGATCGGCGGCGATCCGGGTATCGGCAAATCAACCCTGCTGCTTCAGGTCTGCAGAAATCTGTCCCTGCAGAACCGCAGTGTGCTGTATGTATCGGGCGAGGAGTCTCTTCAGCAGATCAAAATGCGTGCGGTTCGCGTCGGAGATTTCGGCGATTCTCTGAAGCTGCTCTGCGAGACGGATCTGGATGATGTGGCGTCGGTTATTGAAAAAACTCGTCCGGAGTTCGTCGTCATCGATTCCATCCAGACAATGTACAATGAATCCGTGACTTCATCGCCGGGAAGCGTATCGCAGGTCCGCGAGTCGACAGGCGTACTGCTCCGCGTGGCAAAGACACTGCAGATCCCGATTTTTATCGTCGGACACATGACGAAGGACGGCAATGTAGCCGGGCCCCGCGTTCTTGAGCATATGGTGGATACGGTTCTGTACTTTGAGGGCGACAGGACGCAGGCTTATCGTATTCTGCGGGCGGCAAAAAACCGTTTCGGATCTACGAACGAGATCGGTGTTTTTGAAATGCGGACGGAGGGACTCGCAGAAGTGGAGAATCCCTCGGAGTTTATGCTTGAAGGCCGTCCGAAGGATGCTTCCGGCTCAGTCGTCGCCTGCTCTATGGAAGGAACGCGTCCGATCATGATAGAAATTCAGGCCCTGGTGTGCAGGACGAATTTCGGGTTCCCGCGCAGAACGACCAACGGTGCGGATTACAACAAGGTGAACCTGCTGATGGCCGTACTGGAGAAGCGCGCGCACATCAATCTGTCACAGGATGACGCGTATGTGAATATCACCGGCGGTGTACGCATGTCAGAGCCGGCTGTCGATCTCGGCATTTTGATGGCGATTGCCTCGAGCAAAAAGGATCTGCCGGTTTCCGCAGATACCGTCGTATTCGGAGAAGTGGGACTCTCGGGAGAGATCCGTTCGGTTGCCATGGCAGAACAGCGCGTTAAGGAAGCACAGAAGCTTGGCTTTTCCAGAGTGATTCTGCCGAAGGCAAATATGAAGGCGCTTTCGCGCAGCCACGAAGATTTCCGCGTACAGCTTCTTCCGGTGGAAAACGTGCGGGAGGCCATAAACCTCATGGGCAGAGAACAGCATTAAATGGTTACACAGACGTATTACCGCGTTAACGTGCTGATAAAATTAAAAAAAATAAAAAAAGGTGTTGACAACCTGAGGGCTCCGAAGTATTATGAGTAAGCTGTCTCTCAGGGACAGAAACAAATCCCTGGACAGACAGAAACGAACATTGACAACTGAACAGTAGAACACATCCTCGAAAATTCAAAAAGTTAAATTTTCGAACGGAACAGAGAAAGCGGAACAGATCGAAGATCTGTGAGGCTTTCATCGATTCCTTAATTACAGTAA
>Ga0256406_1001332_pt1 | contig 40368 bp, 42 predicted proteins | sample RumenRJG_03DNA_FD_185986 | JGI IMG/M metagenome (GOLD analysis project Ga0256406, IMG submission 185986) | Bovine rumen microbial communities from Lethbridge, Alberta, Canada - RJG_03 | ecosystem: Host-associated > Mammals > Digestive system > Stomach > Rumen | place: Canada: Alberta | collected... | reverse complement strand
CGTCCCGGATGCTCCGGAAGGCCGAATTGCACGCCTTGCCGCAACGCTTCCGGCACATTTTGCAGGACTTGCTGCAACCGTTGCGCTTCGGATTGCAGTGTTGCGCTTACAAATTCAATCCACCCCCCGACGCTTCCGCAGAGGCGTCCATGGAATTCCTCGTCGAGCTGGTTGACCGCTGGTTCTGAGTGGGTATAGTGAATACAGATCGCAAAACCCGAGAGGGTTTTATGTGGCGGGGACGCGTGAGCGCCTCCGCCTAATTTTTTGGCTCTTCGCTGTTTCTAGTGGGTAGCAGATGAGACGGCAAGCTGGGCCAAGAAGTCCAGGCGGCCGAGCCCCATCGACCTCCCGAAGAGCTGCGCCAGCATCCCGGTCTGTGCGTCTATGCACGGCTCCGATCGTCGCATCCGCCAGTCGACGGAATCATACCGCCTGCGGGGTCGGCGGTCGGGAGGAGCAACCTGTGCTACCCACCAGATGTTTCAGAGAGCCATGAAAAGGAGGGCACAGCCTGCGCTGTGCCCTCCTGGACGATTCATCAGAGCCTCTAGGCCTTACTTCTGCTCCTGCAGAGCCTTCTCGGCTTCCTTGTCCTCTTCGGCGATGGCCTTTGCCTTGATATCGACGCCCGTGCAGCTCATGGCATCGGCGTAGATCTTCTTTCCGGTCGGGTGCTCTTCGAGCCAGAGCTCCTTGGCCTTCGGTGCCCACTCCTTGGCATACGGAGCGGTGCGCTCGCAGAGCTGGTCTGCGGTCTCGGGGGCCGTGTAGTCGGAGCTGTGTGCGCCGGACTCCTTGACGATCTCGGGCAGGAGGTACGGGTTCTCGAGCATCGGGCAGGGCTGGAGCATGTTGTCGTTCCAGGGATAGTGAGCACGGTAGGCCTGGAAGATCGGCTGGTGCAGGCAGTCGAGCCAGCTCATGTCACGAATGTTCACGTTCGAGTAGTGGATGAAGACGCAGGGCTCCACGTCGCCACGGGCGTTCACATGGCAGTAGGCACGGCCTCCTGCGATGCAGCCGCCAACGTACTCGCCGTCATTCTGGAAGTCCATTGCGAAGATGGGCTTGCCGCCGGTGACGCCACGGATCTCGCGGATGCGGTGCAGCATGTACTCGCGCTGCTCGACCGTCGGCATGAGGTCGGCATTGGCACCGTCGCCGACCGGCATGTAATGGAAGTACCAGGCGTAGCGGCAGCCCTTCTCGATCAGAAGGTCGATGAACTTGTCGGAGCTGACGCGCTCGACGTTGGCGCGGGTGTAGCAGGTCGAGGTGCCATAGAGCAGGCCATACTTGTGCATGAGATCGAAGGCACGCATGACCTCCTCGAAGGAGCCCTCGCCACGGCGGCCGTCGTTCACGGTCGGCTCATAGGACTCGAGGGAGACGGAGAAGACGATGTTGCCAAGCTCCTGCACCTTCTGGCAGAACGGCTCGTCGACGAGCGATGCGTTCGTGAAGATGTTGAAGAGGGACTCGTTGTGCTTCTCGGCGATCTTGAGGACGTCAGCCTTGCGGACGAGCGGCTCACCGCCCGTGAGCATGAAGAGGTGGGTGCCGAGAGCCTCTGCCTCGGTGACGAGCTTGTCGATCTCGTCGTAGGAGAGGTTCAGACGGTTGCCGTATTCTGCTGCCCAGCAGCCGACGCAGTGCTTGTTGCAGGCAGACGTCGGATCGAAGAGGATGATCCAGGGCACGTTGCACTGGTACTTCTCTGCATTCTCGGTCGTGTTGCGAAGTCCTCGGAATGCTGCCTCATAGCCGCCATTGAGGATGGCAGTCTTGAGCACGTTGTGGTCGGTCTGGTCGATAACGTCGAACAGGAACTTCTCCCACTTCGACCCCGGATACAGGGCTGCCTTCATGCCACGGGTAGCTCCCGGGTTCGTGTCCTTCAGGAGCTTTCCTGCCATATCCACGAACTTGTCGATGTTCTTCTCGCGGTCAGGACCTGCAACGGTCTTCAGGGCCTGATCGAGCGCAATGCTGAACGCCTTGCGTTCTGCTGCATGAGCCAGCTTTGACTGCATAGTGCCTCTCCTTCTAGCGTGCACCGAACCAGCGTATCCGCAGATAGCAACTATTTTTGACGCCGATTCAAATTGACTAGGAGTACTTTACCACCCCACTGCCATCCCTCAAGTCACAAATCTCTCCTTACGCATATTCTGAAAGGAATCCAAACGCAATCAGCAGAATGGGCAGGGTTGCCTATGCACCGAACGCATGGAGCCAGCCCAGTCCATCCACATTTGCACGGATATGGGCGCAGCTTGCCTGCCACTTGGCTACCTCGTCCTCGGAAAGCTCCGGCACGAAGATGTGCTCCACGCCGGCAGCGCCGATGACGCAGGGAAGGGATGCCCAGATGCCGGTGACGCCGTAGACGCCCTCGATGCGTGTCGATACCGGCGTCACGAGCTTCGTATCGCCGAGGATGGCAGAGACGATCTTCACGGTGCCGCGGGCGATGGAGTACTCCGTGCAATGCTTGCCCACCATCGTGACGTAGCCGCCGCGGCGTGCCTCTTCCTCGAGCTTGTCGCGGTCGAACTTCCTGCCTGTCTGTGCCTCCACCTCATCTGCTGTGAGGCACCCAAGCGTCACATGGCTCCAGCAAGCAAACTCGGAGAAGCCATGCTCGCCGAGCATCCAGGCATGGATGCTCTGAGGGTCATAGCCTGTGGCATGGGAGATGGCATGCTGGAAGCGGGCAGAGTCGAGCGTCGTGCCGGATCCTATGACACGCCTCCAGTCATAGTGGCCGCTCTCCTGCCAGATGGCCTCTGCCACCACGTCGTTCGGGTTCGAGACGCTCACCCAGACGCCGTCAAATCCTGCCTCCATGATGCGGGGCACAAACGTCTTCACCTCTTCAGGCGTGACCATATTCTCGCCGTCACGGTCCTTCTGCGACGCCTCGATATGGCCCGTGGCATTCACGATCACATCGCACTCAGCCAGCTCCTCATAGCGCGTGTCGCACTCATGGACCTTTGCGGCCCTTGGATAGAACGCCATCGCATCTTGCAGATCGTTCACCTGGGCACGGCAGAGCTTCTCATCCTTGTCCGAGATGAAGAGCTCCGTCACAAGGCCCTCTTCGAGCAGGGCATTCGCGACATGCGCTCCCACATGGCTTGCTCCGATGATGCCGACCTTTGCCTGGCTCTTCATGCCATCCTTCTTTCTCTTCGATGCATCTTCCACATCCGACTCTACCCGTTGCATAGAGAAGCTGTACAGGAACCCGTGCCATTTTGGCCCATTCGGCCACCCAGCAGCAGACCTGCGCCTTCTTAGGGCTACCATCAGGAGCAGAAACATGCACCGAGAGCGAGGAGACTCCATGGGATACCGTACCTACACCTGCCCTTCTGCCGCACGCTGCGGCGGCTGCGAATGGCTCAATGTCCCCTATCCCATACAGCTGAAGCGCAAGCAGGCGGCACTCGAAGAGACCTTCAGGCCCTTCCTCGAAGGTGCTTCTGCACCCGAGCTTCTCCCGATCGTCGGTATGGACGAGCCTCTGCACTACCGCCACAAGGCAGCGACACCCTTTGCCCCTGCCCCTCATGGCCGCATCCGCTACGGCTTCTATGCAAAGGGCACGCACCGCATCATGAATGTGCCCGAGTGCCTGGCAGAAGACCCGAGGTGCCGTGCCATCCTGGCATCAGTTGCGAAGACCGCAGAGCGCATGCACATCTCTGCCTACGACGAAGACCGCGGACGCGGCGTCCTTCGGCATGCTGTCGTGCGCTGCGCTTGGAAGACCGATGAAGTGCTCCTGACCGTCGTCGCAAACGGCGAGAACCTGCCCCACGAGAAGGAGTTCGTCGAGCGCTTCCTCGAGTACACGCCCGAGGTCACGACGCTTGCCCTGAACTCGAACGAGCGCAGGACGAATGCAATCTTGGGACCCCATACCCGCACCTTGAAGGGCACTGGCGTCATGCACGACGAGCTTCTGGGCTGCCGCTTTGCGATCGGCCCCGTCTCCTTCTACCAGACGAACCCGGAGCAGACCGAGAAGCTCTATCAGCTTGCGATCGAGCCCATGCTGGCAGATGCAGAGGAGGGCTCTGCCCTCGAGGTGCTCGACGCCTACTGCGGCCTTGGCACGATCGGCATCTGCCTTGCCGCCGAAGCGAAGGCACAGGGAAAGGAAGCCCATATCCTCGGCGTCGAGAAGGGCGCCGAGGCAATCCGGCTTGCCAAGCGCAATGCACGGGACAATGGCCTTGAGGATGCATGCCGCTTCGTCTGCGACGATGCCACGAACTATCTCGAGGCGCTTGCTCGCCAGGGCCGCCACTTCGATATCGTGGTCCTGGATCCTCCGCGCGCAGGCTCGACGCCTGAGTTCCTCTCGGCTGTCGCAACCCTGGCGCCTGAGCGCATCGCCTATATCTCCTGCAATCCCGAGACACAGGCGAGAGACCTCATGGTCTTGGCCGAGCGCGGCTACCACGTGGACTCCATCCAGGGCGTCGACATGTTCCCGCACACGAAGCATACGGAGACCGTCGCTGTGCTGACACGCTAGGAGGCAGCCCATGGATTCCAGGATGAAGAAGGCACTTGCTGCAGGAGCGCTTGCCGCCGGTACCGCAGCAGCCGTCGCCGCCCTGAAGAGGACAGATCCCCATCTTGTGCGCTGCCAGGACGGATGGGCTCTTGTCTCGACCCATCGGATCGAAGGCACGCCCGTGCGTGTCATGCGGCAGGGCGGTGTCTGGCAGTCTGCCACCTATCTGGGAGATGCGTGGGCCGAACCCGTCTTTGCCTACTACCGTGCCTTTGATGCCATCTTCTCAGCCAGCCCCGCCTTCGAAGCAGCATCTGGCCATGCAATCGCCCATGCCCTCATGATCGGCGGAGGCGGCTTTGCCTGGCCGAAGCATGCGCTGACAGAGCATGCAGATCTCTCGCTCACCGTCGTCGAGCATGACCCGGCAACGATTGCCTGTGCCCGCAGGTGGTTCTATCTCGACCAGCTCGAGCGCGAAGCAGGAGAGCGCCTCTCTGTCATCTGCGCTGACGGACGGGCCTTCCTCGAAGAGGCAGATGCACGCTTCGATGCTATTCTGAACGACGCCTTCACAGGAGCTCTCCCTGCACGCTCGCTTGCCACGGTCGAGGCAGCACGTGCCGTGAAGGCACATCTCGTGCCCGGCGGCCTCTATGCGGCAAACGTCGTATCTGAAGATGAGGGCGGGGATGTCTCGTTCCTGCGCGACTGCGTGGCAACGCTTGAAGAGGTCTTCGCGCACGTCGCAGTGCTCCCTGCCGAGGACGAGACGTATGGAGGCGAGGACAACTACCTCGTCGTGGCAACAGACGCAGCGCTCGCTCTTCCCGATGCCATCCCCTTCGACGAGGAGTTCCTGGGTACGATACTCGAAGATGAAGGCTGAGATCTCGGCACGTCCTGTGCCCTGAAGACAGGAGGAGCCCCAGGCGCGCACCAGCGGGTCGCTCATCCGCATCCGCGCCTTCGGCCTCAACCATTCGGAGATCTTCACGAGGCAGGGCCTCTCCCCTTCTGTCACCTTCCCGAGGATCTTGGGCATAGGGTGCACGGGCGAGATTGCCGAGACGACCGATCCGGAGAGGCTGCCACACAGTCAGAAGGCCGTCTCCCTCATGGGCGAGATGGGACGTGCCTTCGATGGCAGCCATGCAGAGTATGCACTCGTTCCGAATGGGCAGATCTATCCGGTTGCATCCGATCTTCCCCGTGAAAAGCTTGCCGCCATCCCCGAGACCGGATATACCGCCTATGGGTCGATCCAGAACCTGAAGGTGGAAGACGCGGACCATGTCCTGGTCCGCGGCGCCACAAGCTCTGTCGGCATTGCCGCGGCACGCCTCCAGGCCCTCTTCGACGAGATCGCACGGTCCCATGCCGACCTGGGGCCGGCAAAGGTCTTCCACTTCTCCGAGCTCAGGGAAGCCCACACCTGGCTCGGCAGCGAGAGATCCGGAGGCAAGGCGGTCGTCGTCCTCTGAGGCTCTCCCGACATGTACCTTCTGTTGCCCCGCTGTGACGTTTATGCTCCATTTCCTGTCTTCTGCCGGTGCCTGATTCATCGAAGCGTATCGTAGATGACGCTCAGCCAGCTTTCAGAAAGAGAGGATGGACATGGCATTCCGCAATTCGAAGGCAGTGATCGTCGGTGTCGGCAACGTCGGTGCGACCTGCGCCTACAGCTTCGTGAACCAGCTGCTCTGCGAAGATCTTGTTCTCGTGGACGTGAACAAGGACAAGGCCTTGGCAGAGGCGCTCGATATCCAGCATTCCGTCTACTTCATGAACCGCAACATGCATGTGAGGGCAGGAGACTACTCCGAGTGCAAGGATGCCGATGTCGTGGTGATCTCTGCATCTGCACCGATGCCGAAGGACTCCCACGACCGCCTCGAGATGCTGAGACCATCCATGGGCCTCATGAAGGCCATCGTGACCTCGATCATGGAGGCAGGCTTCCATGGCATCCTGATCGTCGTCTCGAACCCTGTCGATGTTATGACCTACTACGCCTGGAAGCTCTCGGGGCTGCCTGCAAACCAGGTCATCGGCTCCGGCACGAACCTCGATACGGCACGCCTCTGCACGGCGTTCTCCCGCATGTACGATCTCGACGCCCGGAATGTCGAGGCCTATGTGATGGGCGAGCACGGCGATTCCGAGGTCGTCGTCTGGGACTCCGCCACGATCGGCGGCAAGAGGATCGACGATGTCCTGCATGACAACGCCTCCCGCACGAAGGGCACGACGAAGCAGGAGCTTGCGCATGAGGTCGTGGAAGCCGGCTGGGACATCTTCAACCGCAAGGGCAACACCTGCTACGGCATTGCCTCTTCGGTGACCGCTATCGCCCGCTCGATCTTCTTCGACGACAATGCGATCTATCCGGTGAGCGTCCGCCTCACGGGACAGTATGGGATCGATGGCGCCTTCCTCTCGGTGCCGACGATCTTGGACCACACCGGTGCCAAGGAGATCGTCGAGATTCGCCTCGCCGAGGACGAGCTTTCCGCTCTCCAGAAGTCGGCAAAGCTCCTCGAGGAGTACTACGAGATCGTAGACAGCAACTAGGCTGTCCAGAACATAGCTATGCACGAAGGGAGCCGGACCAGACGATCCGGCTCCCTTCTTCTTTGACCTGTTCCCGCTTCTAGTCTGCGAGGTAGGGCACGCCGTCAGGACGGTAGGCGAGCTTGCCCTGGGCAAGCTTCTCGATCACATAGGGATAGAGCACGTGCTCGATCTCGTGGATATGCGCCTCGAGCTCATCCACATCCCAGGCAGGGTCGACCTCGAGGGCACGCTGGGCCAGGATCGGGCCGCAGTCATAGCGGTTGTCTGCGACGTGCACCGTGACGCCTGTGACCTTGACACCGTAGTCGAAGGCATCCTGGATGGCGTGGGCACCCTTGAAGCTCGGCAGAAGCGCCGGGTGGATATTGAGCACTCGTCCCGGGAAGGTCGCGAGGATCGGCTCATGCACCATGCGCATGTAGCCTGCCATAACGACGTAGTCGACATTCTTCTGCTTGAGCTCTGTCGCGATGACCATGTCGGCCTGGATCGGGTCGGCGTAGATCGTCTTGTCGAGCGTAAGTGTCTGGATGCCTGCCTTCTGGGCACGCTTCAAGCCGAAGGCAGAAGGACGCGACGACACGACAAGCTCGATCGAGGCATCGAGGGTGCCATCAGCGATGCGGTCGATCAGTGCCTGCAGGTTCGTGCCGGAGCCGGATATGAGGACACCGAGCTTGAGCTTCTTTGCCTCGCTCATCGGTAGACCACCTTGCCCGTACCTTCCGTGACCTCGCCCATAACGAAGGGATGGAGGCCTTCTGCCTCGAGGTCCTCGCAGACCTCGTCGAGGTCGTCCTGCGCGCAGAGGATGGACATGCCGACACCCATGTTGAAGGTCTTGTAGGCCTCGTCGGGGGTGAGGCCTGCCGCCTTCACGCAGTAGTCGATGACAGGCGGGACATCCCAGGCAGGACCATCCGCACCTCCTCGGTCGACGACCGCGTCAAGCGTCTTCGGAAGCGCACGGTTCAGGTTCTCCGTGATGCCGCCGCCTGTGATGTGTGCCATTGCATGGATCGGTGCGCCCTTGCGAAGGACATTCATGAGCTTGCCGGCATAGATCGTCGTCGGGCGCATGACGGCGTCAGCCAGAGACTCGCCGCCGAGCTCGGGAAGCGGACGCTCGAGCTCTTCCACGGTCTTGCCCTCGATTGCAACCTTGCGGACGAGCGAGTAGCCGTTCGAGTGGATGCCGGAGGAAGGAAGGCCGATGATTGCGTCACCGAGCTTCACCTTCTCGGGGCCGATCATCTTAGGGCGATCGACGACACCCACGACGAAGCCTGCGAGGTCGTAGTCATCCGGCTTCATGACGCCAGGATGCTCGGCCATCTCGCCGCCCACAAGGGCACAGCCGCTCATCTTGCAGCCTTCGGCGATGCCCTTCACGATCTCTGCGACATGCTCGGCGCGGAGCTTGCCGATAGCGATGTAGTCGAGGAAGAACAGGGGCTCTGCTCCCAGAGGCACGATATCGTCGACGCACATGGCGACGAGGTCCTGGCCGACCGTATCGTGGCGGTCGAGGAGCTGCGCGATGGCAAGCTTCGTGCCGACGCCATCCGTGCCGGAGACGAGGATCGGGTCCTCCATATCCTTGCAGGCTGCAAGCGAGAAGCAGGAGCCGAAGCCGCCGAGGCCTCCAATCACCTCAGGACGGTTCGTCTCTGCAACGGCGGCCTTGATCGCATCGACCGCGCGTGCGCCCTCGTCGACATCGACGCCGGCATCCGCATAGCTCATATGCTTTGTTTCCATGGTCACTGCTCCTCCTCGTGGATCTCCTGGATCACTTCTTCTATCTGCATGCGCGCGCCTACTGGCGGCGTCGTGAGGTTGTGGGGACGGTAGCCCGTAAGGAAGCGTCCCTGTGAGAACTCTTCGGGGATAGCGACAGGGTACTCGCCTGTGAAGCAGGCACAGCACCAGCCGCCGCGAGGGCAGCTCTTTATGAGGCCTTCGACCGAGAGGAAGTGGAGCGAGTCTGCGCCGATATACTTGCAGACCTCCTCCTCGCTCATGTGGGCAGAGATCAGCTGGTCCTGCGTGCCGGTATCGATGCCGTAGAAGCAGGGCCACTTGACCTCGGGGGACGTGATGCGCACGTGCACTTCCTTGGCGCCGGCATCCTTGAGCATGCGGACGATCTGCTTCGACGTCGTGCCGCGGACGATGGAGTCATCGATCATCACAAGGCGCTTGCCGGCCACGTTATCGCGCAGGGCATTGAGCTTGAGCCTCACGCCGAGCTGGCGGAGCTCCTGCGTCGGCTGGATGAACGTGCGGGCGATATAGCGGTTCTTGATGAGGCCCTCGCCGTAGGGAAGGCCGAGCTCGTGGGCATAGCCCTCTGCAGGCGGAAGTCCCGAGTCGGGCACGCCGAAGACCATGTCGGCGTCGACCGGTGCCTCGCGGGCAAGCTGGCGTCCCATCTCATAGCGCATGGAGTAGATGGACCGTCCATCCTCATAGGAGTCAGGACGGGAGAAGTAGACGTTCTCGAAGATGCAGCGCGCCCGGGGACGGGGCTCGACGCCGCGCTCGGAGGCGAGGCCGTCATCCGAGATGCGCACGATCTCTCCCGGCTCGATGTCGCGCATATACTTTGCACCCACGATATCGAGCGCGCAGGTCTCGGAAGCCACGACATAGTCGTCGTGTCCAAGGCGTCCCAGGACGAGCGGACGGATGCCATTGGGATCGCGGAAGGCATAGAGCGCATTCTCGCGCACGAGCGCCATCGCATAGCCGCCGTCGATCATCTCCATCGTATGGCGGATGCCCTCGCGCAGGTGGTGCGTCTGCATCGTGAAGTAGCCGATGAGCTTGGCGGCGACTTCGGAGTCCGTGTTGGAGCGGAAGAAGACGCCGAGGTCGATGAGCTCGCGGCGCAGCGCATCCGTATTCACGAGCGTGCCGTTGTGGGCGACAGCGATGATCGTGTCATCGATCGTCGAGAGATGGGGCTGTGCTGCCTCCCAGCTCTTGGAGCCTGCCGTGCCATAGCGCACATGTCCCACGGCGACCTTGCCCCTGAGGGCTCCGAGGTCGGCATCCGTGAAGACCGCATCGACCAAGCCCAGATCCTTGCGGACAAGCACCGTCTTGCCGTCGCCGACGGCGATGCCCGCCGATTCCTGGCCCCTGTGCTGCAGGGCCCTGAGGCCGAAGGCCGTGAGCCTTGCCACATCGCGGTCGGGCGCCCAGATGCCGAAGACGCCGCACTCTTCATTGAGATGGCTTGCGCAGAGGCTCTCCTCTGCCTGAGCCCTGGTATCAGAAACCATGCTCTCCCCTCGCCTTGCGCTCCAGATCAGGCAGCTGCATCAGCCGCTGCTGCCTCGCTCTTCGGCACGCAGATCAAGACCGTTCGTCCTGTTCCATTGTCGTAGTTGCATGTTACGAGCGTGAGCACATGGCTCGTCTGCGCAATAATCGCGGAAGCGTCAGCACGCGATGCGACCGACTTGCCGAAAAGCTCCGTCAGATAGCTGTGGAAGTCGTCTCCTGTCATGAACGAGAGCGTTCGCACATTCGTGTCATCAGCCGTCGTCTTGTAGACAAGGAGCGGCTCGAGCTCGTAGCTCTGATTGTTCTCATCGACATACCAGACCGTCGGATGGCTGTCGAAGGCCGCCTGGTCAGCCATATCGGCAACCGGCTTGAACATCGAGCCATCGAGCAGATGGTGGCCATAGATGATCGTCTGGGCATCGCGCATGCCCGGCTCCGTATTCTGGTAGTCCATGAAGACCTGGCCGCCCAGGGAATACTCGCCCGTCGCGGTATGGCGGAGATACTCGTCGTTGTTGGCACCCTGGTAGACCGGGTAGTTCACGACCGTATCGGGGATGTAGATCCAGCCCACGACATCCGGGTTGATGGCTTCGAGCCCCGCCCAGTCGATGATAGGCGCCCCATTCGCATTGTCTTCGGGCTCTGTCGCGTACTGCGCAAGCTCCTCGTTCACCTGCTCCTGCTGCTGGTACTGCTGCTGCGCATGGAACCACATGTAGCCCGCAATGCCGATAAGGACGACGCCGGCGATGAGGAGAAGGGTCGAGAGCACGCGAAGCACCGGGTGCTTTTTTTTCTTCTTCTCGTCCAGGCCATAGGGATCGAGCTCGCCGTAGGCAGAGGCCTTGCCCTTGTGCTTGCGGTCCCGCGCATCTGCATGCCTGTCATGGCCGACGATGGGCGTGAACCCCTCCTGGATCGTCGTCCCTTCATCGCCTGCGCTATAGGCGCCACCCTGCGTGACAGACGCCTCTTCGTCGTCCGTCTCAGGTGCAGCAATCTCTTCCGACGGTTCCTCGTCTTCCGGGGAAACGTCCTGTTTCATATGGCGTGCCATAGGCTAGCTCCTATATCGGCAAGACCTGCACGAGGTGCAGAGAGAGGGCAATATCGCAGTGAGCGTAACAAAAAACTGCCTCCCGCGCACGCGGGAGGCAGCCTTGATTCCTAGGACAGCTTCTTTCCCAGATAGGATGCTGCATAGGGCTTGTCGAAGTTGCCGTTCGTGGCCTTCGTGAGGGCGCCCATGACCTTGCCCATGTCACGCTTCGTCGTGGCGCCGAGCTTTGCCATGGTCTCATCGATCAGAAGCTCGAGCTTCTCTCCTGCAACCTGCTCGGGAAGCAGGGAGTCGAGGATCTTTGCCTGCTCCTCGAGCAGCGCGATGCGCTCTGCGTGCGTGGCCTCGCCTGCCTTGTGGAGGCCGTCGAGCTCCTCTGCCGTCACCTTCTGGAGCTTCTTCACGGCTGCAGTGATGTCGGCCTCGCTCACATCTCTGCGCTCGTCGACCTCGATCTGCTTCACGGACTGGTTCACGAGGCGCAGAATCTGCGTACGGTTCTTGTCGCGCGCCTTCATCGACTTCTTGATCTCGTCGAGCAGTTCCTCTTTCGTCAAGATTCCATTCCTTCTTCCGGAAGCCGGGTGCTTAAGCCTCGGCCATCTCCTTCTTCATCTGAACGATCTTCTCGCGCCATTCAGGCATCGTCGCGCCGAGGATCTGCGTGGCGTAGATGGCAGCGTTCTTTGCGCCGCCGATTGCGACACAGGCCACCGGCACGCCCGAAGGCATCTGCACCATCGAGAGGAGCGAATCCATGCCGCCGAGGTCGGACGTCTTCATCGGCACACCGACGATCGGAAGCGGCGTATAGGCGGCAACGACACCGCCGAGGTGCGCTGCCTTGCCGGCAGCGGCGATGATGACCTTGAGGCCACGGTCAGCGGCCGTAGTTGCCCACTCTTGGACCTTTGCCGGATTCCTGTGGGCGGATGCAATCACGAGCTCATAGGGAACGCCGAGCTCCTCGAGCTCCTTCGTGCATGCCTCCATGGTCGGCATATCGGACTTCGAGCCCATGATGATGCCGACAAGCGGTGTTTCTGCCATGCAATGCCTCCTAGACATCCGGGCAGCGCTGCTGCCCTCTTGATTGGTGGCTACTTCGAGCTGGACTGGGTATCGCCCGTCGTGGAAGACGTATCCGTCGACGTTGTGGTCGAAGACGAGGTGGTCGAGCTGGAGCTCGAGCTTGTACCTGAGCTCGTGGAGGTGGACGAGCTCGAATCGGTAGGCTCGGAGCTGTCGCCCGCATCGCCCAAGCCCAGAATCTCTGTCGGCGACCAGGTCGTGACCTCGCTTCTGAGCTTCGTCTGGATGTCCTCATCCATGCCCGCAATCGTGCATGTGAAGTTCACGCGGCCATTTGCCGAGGTGGACTTCCTCCAGATGAATGTCATGAACGATTCGAGGTCGCCTGTCGGCTTCAGGAATCCGAAGAGCGAGGAGCGCTCGATCGTGCCGTCAGATGCCCTGTGCACCTGGACGTGGTAGATGACCGTATCGATGTTGGGGTTCAGGAGCGCATTGACCGCGAAGGCCGTGGCTTGGATCTGCGAGCCTGCGAAGCACTCCATCGTGTCGCGCGAAGAGGTATCGATGACGGTGACCTCGACCCTGCCGGTATCCTCCGATGCCTCCTGGATCGTGAAGTCATCCGGGAACTGCGTGAAGCCATTGCCCCACTCGACGCCGCCTGAGAGGGCAGATGCGACCGTGCGGACATTGGCCTCGTCGGAGAGGTTTGCCGTATTGAGGCGGCGTGCAACGCCACAGGAGACCTGCGCGAGCACGAGCACCGCAAGGAAGATCAGGATGACCGTGATGGCAACCTTCGTGATCGACTTCTCGACCGTCGAGCCGGACGGGTCATCTCCCGAAAGCGGGTCGACATCCACGCCGTGTCCGAAGAGCCGCCGGTGAGAGCGCTGGCGCTCTGCCGCATCCTTGTTGCTGTGGCCTGTCTCGTCGACCTTCTCGAAGAGCTCCTCTGCCTGCTGGGCATCAAGGGCATTTCTCTGCTTTATGGGCATGCGCACTCCCATTTCCTCGCCGCTGCGCAACGCTTGCATCAGGTCCAACATGAGCCAGCCTCAGGCCGGCTCATCCAATGCTAAGTATACGCAACTATTTCGGGCACGTGTCCCTCTCAGAGACGGCTTCCCTCAAACTGCATGCGGTAGTAGCGGGCATAGGTGCCACCCAAGGCCAGAAGCTCCTCATGCGTGCCCCGCTCGGCGATCTGTCCCTGCTCGATGGTCGCGATCTCATCGGCGTCCTTGATCGTCGAGAGCCTGTGTGCGATCACGATCGTCGTGCGTCCCTGGGCAAGCTCGGAAAGCGCTGCCTGCACCGCCCCTTCAGACTCATTGTCGAGGGCAGATGTCGCCTCATCGAAGATCAGAAGCGGCGGGTTCTTCAGGAAGACGCGTGCGATCGCGATGCGCTGCTTCTGGCCGCCAGACAGGCGGGCACCTCTCTCCCCTACCTGAGTTTCGAAGCCGTCGGGCAGGGTCTCAATGAAGTCGGCAATGTTGGCGCGACGTGCTGCCTCGATGATCTCTTCTGCCGTCGCATCCGGCTTTCCGTAGGCGATATTCTCTGCAATCGTCCCGTCGAAGAGATAGACATCCTGCTGGACGAGCCCTATCTGCTCATGGAGAGACTTCTGCGTGACCTTGCGCACATCCTGTCCATCTATCCTGATGGATCCCGCATCCACATCGTAGAAGCGCGGCAGCAGGGAGCAGATGGTCGACTTGCCGCCGCCCGAAGGGCCGACGAGCGCAAGCGTCTCGCCGGGGTGCACGACAAGGTCGAGGCCACGTATGACCTCGGCATCCGTTCCGGGGTAGGTGAAGTGCACGTCCTCGTAGACGATCTTTCCTTCTGTGATGGCAAGAGGCTTCGCATCCGGCGCATCCTCGATATCGGGCTGCGTGTCGAGCACTTCCTGGAAGCGGGCAAAGCCGGCAACCGCTTTGAGGAACGTCTCCGTGAAGTTCAGGATGTTCGTGATCGGCGTCGTGAAGAGCGAGATATAGAGCGCATAGGTCGAAAGGTCGATCGCCTCCATACGTCCCTGGGCGCACAGCCAGCCGCCACCGATGATGATGCAGATGTTGAGTATTCCCATCATCACGGCAATGAGCGACTGGTAGATGCCCATCGCATGGTACATGCGCACCTTCGAGGCGAGGTAGGCATCGTTCGAGCGGCGGAACTTCTTCCTTTCCAGGTCCTCAGCAGCAAAGCTCTTGACGACACGGGCACCGGCCAAGGCATCCTCGACGCGGGAGTTCACACCCGAGATGCGTTGGCGGTTCTCGATGAAGACTGCCTCCATGCGGCGGTTCGCGAAGAAGTTGAAGACGACAAGGACCACCAAGACGACCGCGAGCACCGCGGTGAGCTCTCCGTTGATGCCAGCCAGGATCACGAAGGAGCCGACAATCTCGACGAGTCCTATGAGCAGGAACTCAGGGCCGTGGTGCGCCGTCTCGGAGATATCGAAGAGATCGCTCACGAGGCGGCTCATGAGGTCGCCCGACTTGTGGCGGTCGAAGTAGGAGAAGCTCATCCGCTCATAGGCATCGAAGAGGTCCTCGCGCATCTTCGACTCCATACGGGCACCCATCACGTGTCCCCAGAAGATCACGAAGTAGCGGCAGGCAAAGCGCACGGCATACATCGCGACGAGGCCAAGAGCTATTGCCCAGAGGGCTGAGAGGATAGCGTCCGGGCCTTCCGTGAAGAGCCCCTTCGTGAGGACGCGCAGGATCTGAGGGAACGCAAGGTCGATGCCGGCAACCAGGAGGGCGCAGATGATGTCGCCGACGAAGAGATGCACCTGCCCCTCGTAGTAGGAAAGGAAGCTCCTCATGAGGTTCCGCTTCTTCGGCCTTGCTGCCTTAGCCTCCACCCGTTCCGCCTTTCTTTCTGCTCTCCTTATGGAAAGGGAATGCCGAAGCACTCCCTCTTCTCGTTTCTGTTACTGCTGCTGGTCTTCCGGCACGGGACCCGGATCGAGCCGTCTCGATACCGCATCGCAGATGAGGGCGCCGACGACGGTCTTTGCATCCTCGATGCGTCCGTCGAGCACCGCATCCACCAGCTCGCCGACGTCGACCAGATCGACGTTGATGAACTCGTCTGCATCAGGCGAGCTCTCTGCCAGCTTGAGCCCTGTCGCCATATAGATATGGATGAGCTCGTCGGCAAAGCCGGCAGAGGTGGCAATCGTCGTGAGATAGGCCATCTTCTGTGCAGTGAAGCCGGTCTCCTCCTTGAGCTCGCGCTCGGCACAGGCCAGAGGATCCTCTCCCGGCGCAAGCTTGCCGGCAGGAATCTCGACCGTGACGCGTCCCAAGGCCGTGCGGTACTGGCGCACGAGGCAGATCTGCCCTTCCTCGGTGAGCGCGACGACAGCGACAGCGCCGGGATGCCTCACGACATCGCGTATTGCCATCCTCCCGTCCGGCAGCTTCACCTGGAGCCGGTCGACGTTGAAGATGCGGCCTGTCCAGGCCACGTCCTCCGTGAGCACCTGCTCCTCGAGCTGGCGGTCTCTGGGGTCATCCTCGCCGAGGACGAGGTGCCGCGCCTCGGGTGCGCCCGAAAGATGGTCCTGGACGCTCCTGTCGCCGTCGAAGGTATAGGCACCCGCTGCATCATTGAGTGTCGCTGCTGCTTCGGTCCTGGCGGCAGCGAGGTCCTTCTTGTCCGGAAGCACGTCGCTCGAAAGCGTCGCAGCTTCCGGCTTCTCGATCTTCTTTCCCATGCTAAGCCTCGAGCGCAGCACGGCCCTTGATGGCCTTGATGCCGATATCGTGGCGGTAGGTCTTGCCCTCGAACCAGATCTTGTCGCACGCCTCGTAGGCAAGGTTTCGGGCATCCTCGAAGGTATCGGCGACAGCCGTCACATCGAGGACACGACCACCTGCGGTCACGAGGTTGCCATCCGTGTCAAGTGCCGTGCCGGCATGGTAGACCGTGACGCCGGGCATTGCATTGGCATCCTCGACGCCGACAATCTTCTTGCCCTTCTCATAGGAGCCAGGATAGCCTGCGCTCGTGAGGACCACAGAGACGGCCCAGTCATCGTCCCAGGAGACCATGTCAGGCGAGAGGGTCCCTGCGTCGCAGGCAAGGAAGGCCTCAACGAGGTCGCCCTTCATGCGCGGCAGCACGACCTGGGTCTCGGGGTCGCCGAAGCGGGCGTTGAACTCGAGGACCTTGGGGCCGTCCTTCGTGAGCATGAAGCCGCCGTAGAGGCAGCCGGAGTAGGTGATGCCTTCGCTCCTCAGCTCATCCACGACCTTCTGCTCGATTTCGACCATGCGGTCAAGCTCGCCCGGAAGAAGGATGGGGACAGGAGAGTAGACGCCCATGCCGCCCGTGTTGAGGCCACGGTCGCCGTCAAGCGCACGCTTGTGGTCCTGGCTCGTCGCAAGCGGCACGAGGGTCGTGCCGTCCGTGAGGGCGAGAAGCGAGCACTCGGGGCCTTTGAGCATCTCCTCGACGACCACGGTCTTGCCGGCATCGCCGAAGTGTCCGCTGAAGCACTCATGCACGCCTTCGAGGGCCTCCCCGGTCGTGTTCGCGACGATGACGCCCTTGCCGGCAGCAAGGCCATCTGCCTTCACGACGCAGGGGCCGGCAAGCTCCTTCACGTAGGCTGCGCACGCATCCTCATCCGTGAAGCTCTTCCAGGCTGCCGTCGGCACGCCTGCCTTTTCCATCACATGCTTCGCGAACTCCTTCGAGCCCTCCATCTGGGCCGCCTCGGCATTCGGTCCGAAGACCGGGATGCCAGCTGCACGCACAGCGTCGCCGACGCCCTTGACGAGGGGCGCCTCAGGGCCGATCACGACGAGGCCGACTCCGTGCTCTTTCGCGAATGCTGCCACCGCCTCAGGAGATTCAGGATCGAGCTCTGCCTTCTCGGCCAGATCGTACATGCCACCATTGCCCGGCGCCACATAGATCTTGCCGGCACGCGGAGACTGGGCAAGCTTCACGAGCAGCGCATGCTCGCGGCCGCCTGCGCCCAGCAAAAGAATCGAGACCTTGTCTTCAGCCATCAGGGGCCTCCTTCTAAAGACCGAAGGTGCCAGGCACAAGAACCTGGCACCTTCCCTGCTTGCTTAGCTGGTGCTACTTCCAGTAGCGATTGATTGTCTGCTCGCGGTCCGGGCCCACCGTGATGATGGAGACACGGACGCCGGCAAGCTGCTCGAGGAAGTCGATGTAGTCCTTTGCCTCGCGCGGCAGCTGGTAGAAGTTGCGGACACCGGAGATGTCGCACTTCCAGCCCGGCAGCGTCTCGTAGACCGGCTTCGCATGATAGAAGACGGACTGGTGCTCAGGCACCGTGCGGTAGGTCTTGCCGTCGCACTCATAGGCAACGCAGACCTTGATCTCATCGAGGCAGCCGAGGACATCGAGCTTCGTGATTGCGAGGTCCGTGAGGCCGTTGACGCGGGCAGCGTAGTTCACGACGACTGCGTCATACCAGCCGCAGCGGCGCTTGCGGCCAGTCGTCACGCCGTACTCGTGGCCGATCTCGCCGAGGAGGTCGCCGGTCTCGTCGAAGAGCTCCGTCGGGAACGGGCCAGAGCCGACGCGCGTGAGATAGGCCTTTGCGACGCCGAGGACACGGTCGATCTGGGTCGGACCGACGCCGGAGCCGGTGACAGCACCGCCTGCGGTGCAGTTCGAGCTCGTGACGAACGGGTAGGTGCCGTGGTCGATATCGAGCATCGTTGCCTGGGCACCCTCGAAGAGGATATTCTTGCCAGCCTCGAGCTGCTCGTTGAGGAACAGCGAGGACTCGACGATGTACGGGCGGATGCGCTCGGCGTACGGCAGATACGTCTCGCAGATCTGGTCGACCGTGTAGGTCGGCAGCTCATAGACCTTCTCGAGGATCGGGTTCGTGTAGGCAAGCGCGCTCTCGAGCTTCTCGCGGAAGATGTGCTCGTCGAGCATGTCCTGGATGCGCAGGCCCGTGCGGTTCATCTTGTCCATATAGCAGGGGCCGACGCCGCGCTTCGTCGTGCCGATGAGGTTCTTGCCGAGCTTCTTCTCATGGGCGCCGTCAAGATCCTTGTGGTAGGGCATGACGATATGGGCGTTGCCGGAGATCTTGAGCGCGTCGCAGGAGATGCCCTGCTTCTCGAGGGTATCGATCTCGCCGAGGAGAATCTCGGGGTCGACGATGCAGCCATTGCCGATCACAGGATAGACGCCCTTGTACATGACGCCGGAGGGTACCTGGTGAAGCGCCAGCTTGTGGCCTCCTGCAACGACCGTGTGTCCTGCGTTCGCTCCGCCGGCGTAGCGGCAAACCACGTCGAAGTCGCCAGAGATGAGGTCGGTGACCTTGCCCTTGCCTTCATCGCCCCACTGCGTGCCTACAAGCACTGATGCTGGCATGTGAATCCTCCTCGGTCCATAACTGATAAGGCCCCGCGCCAGGCGCGGGACCTCCTCAGTATACGGCACGCCAACAGCTGCCGAAGGCCATATCTTGCATGAGAAGAGAGTCTCCAGAGTGGGGCTCTGAGCTACTCCTCGTGGTGCGTATCGACCTCGACGAACTTCGTCGAGCCCGGCAGGAACGTGAGCGGCACGACGCCCAGAGGGCCGGAACGGTTCTTCGCGATGATGAAGTTCGTGACATCCTTGTCAGGACGGTCGTCGCGCGCCGCCTCCTCATCGGTCATCGAGCGGTCGAGGAGGATGACGATATCGGCGTCCTGCTCGATAGCGCCGGATTCGCGGAGGTCGGAGAGCTGAGGGGTCTTTCCCGTACGCGATTCGACCTGGCGGGAAAGCTGCGAGAGGGCAACGACCGGCACGCCCAAGTCCTTTGCCATGATCTTGATGCCACGGCTCATCTCGGAGACCTCGGTCGCACGGGAGTCGGACCTTCTGCCTCCCGAAGGCGGAGACACGAGCTGGAGGTAGTCGAGGATGACAAGAGCATTCTTCTCCTTGCCATGGAGCATGCGCCGTGCCTTGGCTCGTACCTCGGTCACGGTCGTGCCTGGCGTGTCGTCGATCATGATGTCGAGATGCGAGAGGTCGACCGTGGCCTGGAGGAGCTGCTGCCACTGGTTGTCGCGGATGTTCGCAGCACGGATGTCCTGGAGGCTCACCCTGGCCTGGGCCGCAAGGAGCCTCTGCGCAATCTCGACCTTGGACATCTCGAGCGAGAAGAAGGCGACCGTCGTGCCGTTTGCCGCAGCATTCACGGCGAGGTTCAGTGCGAAGGAGGTCTTGCCGACACCAGGACGGGCGCCGACGACAATCATCTGGCCTGCACGCAGGCCCAGAAGCTGCTTGTCGATGCCGGGGAAGCCCGTCTGGACACCCAGGAACTTCTCGTCCTGTGCCGCCATCTCGCCGAGCTCGTTGTAGAGGTCCTCCATGACAGTCTCGAGCGTCGAATAGTTGCTCTTGATGTCGGAGTCCGTCGCATTGAGGATGAGCTTCTCTGCCTGATCGACGACTTCCTTCGTATCCTCGGGAGCATCGTAGGCAAGGGCTGTGACCTTCGTCGAGGCCTGGATGATCTTCCTGAGCGTCGAGTCGCGGCGCAGGATCTCTGCGTGGTGGCGCCAGCTCGCCAGGGCAAAGGAGTTGCCCGAGAGCTCGAGCAGATAGGTGCTTCCGCCGACCTTCGCAAGCTCCCCTTCCGACTTCAGGTAGTCGGCAAGAGAGATCGGGTCGACCGGCTGGCTCCTGTCGAAGAGGTCGCGCATCGCAAGGAAGATCGTGCGGTTCGACGGCACATAGAAGTCGTCCGGCGAGAGCTCGACAAGCGCATCCTGGAGCACATCGGGCGAGAGCAGCATGGCAGAGAGGACCGATGCCTCGGCTGCCGTATCCTGCGGCATGACGGGCTCGGCCGGAAGCGAAGGCGCCTCGCCCTCGCGGCGGTATCCGGCATTGTCGGCCATTTGCTCCTCCTTCCCTGACCCGGCTGCAGTGCAGGCCTTTCCCGGAGCTTTCCTTTGCCTTGCAGGCGTCTGACACAGAGCTTGCAGAGGATGGTGAAAGCCTCATGCCCTGCAACCTGTGGCTTTGCTGGTTTTCAACGTTTTCAACAATTTGTCGAAGACGTCCTCATGAGGTTTTCTACAAACAGAACACGCGTGCCTTCGTGCAGGTCAGGGCCGCATTCTGAAGAATTCCTCTCATGCCCCATAGGCATCTACGTGCAGATTCTTACATTTCCGCAGGTAGATTGCGTGTTTTTGAGGCATCTAGCAAAAAGCGCCCTCCCCCGGGGCTGAAGTCCTGGGAAGGGCGCAGTGTTCGAGGTGCTTGCCAGACCTGCCAAGAGACACGTCCGGCAGAACTTCCTGTTGAAATCCCTTGTCTATAAGGGATGGGCAGGTGAAGATATCACCTACTCAGCAGGGGTCTCGGCTGCTTCCTCGGCAGGAGCCTCCTCGCCCTCGGCCTCTTCGGCCTCCGGCTCGGGCTCCGGCTCCTCGACATCGCCGACGAGAACGGTGATCTCGGCGTTGATGTCACGGTAGAAGTTGATCGTCACGGTGTGGCGGCCAACGGTCTTGATGGCAGCAGCGTGCTCGACGCGCTTGCGGTCGACCTCGACGCCGAGCTGGGCCTTGAGGGCGTCAGCGATCATGGTCGTCGTGACGGAGCCGAAGAGCTGGCCGTCGTCGCCGATCTTGGCATCGACCTTGATGGACTTGCCATCGACCTGAGACTTGAGCTCCTGCGCCTTCGCGATGCGCTCTGCTTCGCGCTTCTCGATGTTGCGGCGGCGCTGCTCGAGCTGCTTGATATTGCCAGGGGTAGCCGGCTGGGCGATCTTGTTGGGGAACAGGTAGTTCTCCGCGAAGCCCTGAGCGACGTCGACGATGTCGCCCTCGCCGCCCTTGCCCCTGAGCTCACCCATAAGGATGACTTTCATTGGGACACTCCTTCGGTTGGTTGCCTTGCGGCAACTCCTACTTTGTTTCAGAAGCCCGGTACTGGTAGCTCCGCAGACCCTTCCGCGCGATATTGCGGAAATCCGCGAGGCCGTCGACCAGGCCCACTACGCTCATTGCCATGAATTCTGTCTCGAGCCACACGCACAGGATGCTGGCAAGCACCTGTCCGAAGCGTCCGATCTCCTGGGTCGCCAGAAACCACACAGCGACCGCGATGCCCTGAATCGCGCATGCGACGCGAAGAGCCTGAAGGAGGTTCTTTGCCCAGAACACGACCTCTGTCGGCACGGGCATGCCTTCGCGGTCCATGACCGTCAAGGCAAACGTCGCGACAAGTGCCACGAGCGCCCAGATCGGAAGATCGAAATCGCGGAGCTTCACGGCGCACTCTGCTGCGTCAGGACCTGAATGCACGAACATCGCGCACCCGAGTCCCGCGCTCGCACACCATGCAGCCGCCATTGCGGCATAGGCAAGCGGCCAGTACTGCCGAAGAAGCGCAATCGCGCCCTCAAGGGCGCTCTGCACCTCCGAGCTTCCGGCCATCTCCCCATACTCTGCAGCAGCTGCCGTGAGCATGGCATCGATGCTCGCGCCGAGCGTCGTCCCCGCAGCATAGGAGAGGACGGCATCCGCCGCGATGAGAGCAGCGGCAAGTCCGAGCACGGCGCACAGAAGCGTGCTGGCACGGAGCTTCCTCTTTGCCACCAGAAGCCCCAGGATGAAGCCCGAGATGGCAGGCAGCACAGGCTCCATCAGAGAGGAGGCCTGTGTCACCGCTCCCACAGCCACAGCCGGAACGACGGCAGCGGCAAGAGCCAGAAGGCTCTCCCTTGCGCCGCGCCCTTTCGTGGCAAGGCAGGTGCCATACGCCGTGGCAAAGCCAGAAAGCAGCGGAATGAACCCGGAGACGACAGCTCCTGCGACACACCAGATGAGTCCGGACACGAGATTGTCCGGCCCCTCCGTGCGTGCCTCGAAGGCTCCTCTCGGAGCGAGCTCTGCTCCCGACTCAGCTGGCACGTGGTGCCAGCCAGCGGAAGCGTTCCTGTCCTTCTCTTCGCTCACTGCCTGCCGGCTCTACTCGAGACGGGATATGGCTAGTCGCGGTTGCGGCCACGGCCGCCGCGGCTGGAGACCACGGAAACCGTGTACGGCAGAAGGGCCATCTCGCGAGCGCGCTTGATAGCGACTGCGAGGTCACGCTGATGCTGCGTGCATGCGCCAGTCACACGACGCGGCTTGATCTTGCCGCGGTCCGTCGTGTACTTGCGGAGGAGCTGGACATCCTTGTAATCGATGTAGTCCACGTCCTCCTTGCAGAACTGGCAATACTTGCGACGCGGCTGACGCTGAAAATCCTGAGCCATGTCTAATTTGCCTTTCTTTTCAGGCAGCCGAAGCCGCCTGAGTTCTTCTTGTTCCTGCTAGAAGGGAATGTCCTCGTCGTAGACATCCGCCGAAGGCGGCGTCTGCTGAGTCGGACGCTGAGAGGTCTGTCCGTAAGCTGCCGGAGCAGAGAAGCTCGGAGCCTGCTGCGCACGCGGCGCCTGGCTCTGGGAGCTGCCCTGGCCCTGGCGGGACGACATGAATTCCAGATCGTCCACAATGACCTCGAGCTTGCTCCTGCGCTGCCCATCGCGTTCCCATGAGCTGTAGCGAAGCTTGCCTTCCAGAGCAACCTTTGTGCCCTTCGTGAGGAAGCGTGCAAGGGCATCGGCACGGGTGCCGAACATCACGCAGTCCACGAAGTTGGGGACATCCTCCCATTCGCCGGATGCATTGCGGCGGCGATCGTTCACGGCCACGCCGAAGGTCAGCACGGTAGTGCCGCCTGCCGTAGCACGGATCTCTCCGTCACGCGTCAGATTGCCCGAAATAACGACCCTGTTGATGCTCACGCTGCTCACAACCTCTCATCTGCGGGCTTTGTGCCCGCGCTTCCATAGCTAGTCCTTGTCCGGACGGGCCACGATCATGTGGCGCTTCACTGCGTCGTTGATGCGAAGGACGCGGTCAAGCTCGGCAATGTCGGCTGCATTGGCATGGAAGTTGATGAGGGTGTAGTCACCCTCGGTGAGTCCGTCGATCTCATAGGCGAGCTTGCGCTTGCCCCAATCGTCGACGCTGTCGACCTGGCCACCGTTCTCGGTGATTGCGACGTCAATGCGCTTCATGACACCAGCGCGGACCTCTTCGTTAGAAGCAGGATCGACAAAAAACAGCAGTTCATAGGCCTTCATGTGGTCACCTCCTCTGGGCTAGTGGCTCAGGGTCGTGAAGGTCGCGCCCCGAGCAGGAAAGGTTCGGTCTAGAACCATACCACAGGGCAGGCCCTCTTCCCCTGAACTCCATAACTTTCCTTCGCCATGTGCAGCTCATGTGCACTGTAGCAGACCCGTCTGACAGCTTGTACAGCCCCTGCTGCCATCTTATGTGCAGCTTTCTTGCAAGAGAAAGGCGGAAGGCTCAGAACCCTCCGCCTTCTGGAAGCGCATCTCTCTTCTGCCTCAGAGCTCGTCTGGATCTTCATCCTCCGGACGGCGCATGATGAGCGTTGCCGGCTCATCTGCAGGAGCGGAGCTCTCGCCGATGGCAGGAAGGCCTCCTGCCGGGCCCTTCCTCTCGGGCTCTTCTGCAGCCTTATCCGGCTCTTCTGCAGTCGCGGGAGCCGCTTCAGGCGTGCCTTTGTCCTCAGGCGCAGGCGTCGCCTGGGGCTCTGCGGCAGCCTGGGCCGGCTCTCTCGGCGTCTCGGCGTCCTTCTTCGCAGAGTCAGGCAGCGGGTCCTCCGAGCTTCCCCAATGGGGGACATCGAACTGCTGGAACCAGAGGCCAAGCGCATTGACGGCGACCGTCTGGAGCGCTGTGGCGAAGACAGCCGCCAGATAGAGCACAAGCACCATCCAGGGCGCGAAGCGGGCAAGGAAGTGGGCCGCCAGAACCGCGATGGCGGCAGCGGAGCCTGAATAGGCAAAGAGGCCGCCCAGCTCGGCCAGAGACGGCACGACGATGATGAGGGCGCAGAGGATGCAGAAGCCCTCGATCAGGAGGCTTCCCAGGAAGAGCACGAGGGCAATCTCGGCAATGCTTCCGAAGTCGCGCTTCAGCATGTCCCAGATGCGGTCAAGCTGATATCCCGCACGTGCATGCTGGTAGATTGTCGCACGGATGGCGGCGACCCAGGCAATCGTGCTCCAGAGGATGGCGACGAAGTTCCAGAGGAGCGCAGCCAGGCCATCTGCCGAGGGGCGCACCGCTGCAAGGAGGATGAAGTAGGCAACGGCGTAGCCGAGCATCGCCAGGAATGCCCGCCAGCCGCTCTTGATGCAGGCACCGACCTTCACGCCGGACTGCTTCGGGTAGGTCTCCTTCCCCCAAGCGGAAAGCCGTGCCCACTCTGCCTGGTAGCCCCAGACACCGAGGGGGCCGGCAATCGGCACGAGCTTGGCAAGCGGCAGCACGAGCAGCGGCTTGTACCATCCCTTGTCATGCGTGAGCATCCGCCAGGAGCGGCCCATGTATTCCTTTATCTCAGCGCTTTCTGCCATGCGCAGACCTCCAACATAGTGCAGCATGCTCATGCATGCGTCCGACAGCCATCTGACACGTCTGCTATATACCGTTTCTCAAAATCGTGACATACTCTGAGAACTAATACCTTTATGGCATTAGGCTCCAACAGATTCGTTGGTACACGTTTCATTGGGGTCTGCACAGCTGCTATCGCAGCTGCGACTTGCGTTCCCTCCACGTGCGTTTAGAGTGTCCTCCGCACGAGAGTCCACTTTGCTCATACCGTAACGGTCGAGGTTCATCGCCGCATTCAGGTCACGGTCGATCGTCAAGCCGCATTCGGGACAGACATACGTCCTGTCCGACAGGGCAAGCCCGGCGTTCACGCAGCCGCAGGCAGAACACGTCTTGGACGACGGAAACCATCTGTCCGCAACGACAAGGGCGACACCCCTGTCACGGCACTTGTATTCGAGCATGTGCCGGAACACGCCGAATCCCTCGTCGGATATTGCTCGTGCGAGCCTGTGGTTGCGAGCCATGCCTGACACGTTCAGGTCTTCGATGGCCACGAGCGAGTATCGCTCCGAGATGTTCGTCGTAAGCTGGTCCAGCTGGTTTCTCCGCAGTCCGCGGACGCGCGCATAGATGCGATTGACGCGTCTCTTCTGGCGCTCGTAGCGCTTGCTGCCTCTTGTCTTTCGAGACAGCGAGCGCTGCGCTCGTGCCAGTTTGCGCATCGCATTCCTGTATGGCTTGAGGCCACGGACGACTGTGCCGTCGGAGAAGGTGGCGAGGTTCTTCACGCCGAGGTCGATGCCGACGTGCTTCCTGCTCTGCGATGGCATGGCATTCTCTGGCACCTCGATGAGGAGGACCACGTACCATCGTCCGCCCTTGAGCCTGATGTTCATGCGATGGATGGCTTGGCTGGTGATGCGCTTGTATATGTTCTCCATCACGCGCACGCGCCCGATGCGGGGAATCTTGATGTGGTGGGCGTCCGCGACACAATGGCCAATGCCAGTCGTGATTGCGTACCTGTGATTGCGTTCCTGCCTGCGGCTCTTGTACCGAGGGAAGCCGACGCGCCTGCCATGGCGCCTGCCTCGCTTTGAGTCCATGAAGTTCTTCCATGCAGCTGCGGCACATGCGCAGCCGTAGGAGAACGCCTCCTTGGACACATCATGCCACCACGGGGCAATATCGTCCTTCACATGATTGAATCGCTTGCGCAGTTCGTAGTGCGTACAGCCCATCCTGCGGGACTTGTCGTTCTCCCACAGCGCATACTCGCCCCTGATTTCGTCGAGCGCCCAGTTGTAGGCAAATCGTGCGGCACCTGCATTCGATTCGAGCAGGTTGCGCTGTGTCGAATTGGGGCTCAAGGCGAATTCGACCCCACGGTATGCCAATTCGCTCACCTCCTCTGGCGTCTTGCCGGCCATCTGCGTCTCAGGCGTCTAGCATTCGACTATCGCTCTGATCTCTTCTACGGACTTGCCGTCCTCAACGGCCGCTGCGACCTCATCGAACTTGTCGGCCTTCGCTTTCATGAGCATGGCATATTCAATGAGCATCCGTTCTACCCCGTTCTTGCCAGCCTGCTCGGTAAGTTCATCGAGCGTCATTGCCCGTCTCCCTTCCTGTTCCTGCGGGACCTCAGGCCATAGAGCTTTCCGGAAAACGATGCTATGAGGGACATCATGTCCTCGACAAGCTCCTCTTGCACCGCCTTGTCCTGACTCTCGTCTCGCACAGCGATGATATTGGTGCCATGCTCTGCAAACGCCGTCTCCAGATACTCGAAGCCGAATCGGGCAAGCCGATCCCTGTGCGTCACGTAGACGTTGCGTATCTCGTTGCGCATGACCATCTTGATGAGCTGCTGGAGCTTCGGCCGTTTGGCATCCATGCCGCTGCCGCATTCTTCGAGAATGAGCGGATTGCGCATGTCTTTGCCTTCATGCTCTATAAGAAACAGCGCCTGCCTGTCCAGGTCGCCATGTGACTTCTGGTCTTGGGAGCTGACTCGGGCATATACCAGATCCCTGCGTCCGGCCTCTTCGTCGTCATAAAGCATGTTGCACTTGTCGAGATAGGCAAGCAGGCTGTCTCGTGAGAGAATGCGCCTGCCGGTGTCAGTGTGTTCGAACGGCAGCTCGCCACGCATGTCTTTCAGCTGAACCGCTCGGGGAGTGATTCCGAGAAATGAAGCGACCTCTCCCGTCTTGTAGTACGCCTTTGTCAGGTCACTTTTTCTATACATTCAGAAACGGCCTCCAGACTAAGCGGTCGTTGTTTCATGCAAGACAAAGTGTAGCACGCTTCTTAAGAAGCGTGCTACACAATGTTTAATTATTCGTATTATGCATTAACAGTTAAGAATCCTACTCGCCCGGATGCGGCACCTCGGCGCAATACCCCATGAGCATCAAGGATTCCTGAAAAGGCCGATAGATATGAAAAGAGCCCTGAAGCATCAGGGCTCGGACTCTTCTGGCGGAGAGGGTGAGATTTGAACTCACGTACCCGCGAACGGGTAAACGGTTTTCGAGACCGCCGCATTCGGCCGCTCTGCCACCTCTCCAATTATGAAAGAACGTGGCGCCCGAAGGCGCCACGGAAGCTTGCTGGCGGAGAGTCTGGGATTTGAACCCAGGATACGCTTTAGGCGTATACACGATTTCCAATCGTGCTCCTTCGGCCACTCGGACAACTCTCCTCAAAACCGCGAAGGAAATTGTACAATACTGTCCCTGCGTTGGGAAGAGGATTTTTTCGTTTTCTTCTGAGGTCCGGTTTCCAGGCCTCGTCCACGCCTGCCAAAGCCCCGCCTGAGCGGAAAGGATGTCCGTGTTCGACCTGCTGTTTACTGGATCTGCGCAGGCACAGGCCGTGCCGATGCCTGCCTGGCTCGATCTTGCCGCTGTCGTCGTCGGCTCGCTCACGGGCTGCATCGTCGCCGAAGAGCGCAAGCTCGATCTTGTAGGATTTGTGGGACTCTCGATCCTCTGCGGCCTCGGAGGCGGGCTTCTGCGCGATATGGCCATGCAGCAGGGCGGCGTCTACCTGATCGATTCCCCCTATGCCATCCCTGGCTCGGTCGCGATTGCGCTCATCTCGTTCGCGTTCCCCTCGCCCTTCTTCGGCAATCCTTCCGCACTCGAATGGTTCGATATCCTCTCGGTCTCGCTCTTCGCTGTCTCAGGCACCGACAAGGCGCTCCTGCATGGCCTTTCTGTCTGGGCCTGCGTCCTTATGGGCACGCTCACGGCCGTGGGCGGCGGCATGCTGCGCGATGTGTTCCTCGGAGATATCCCGCGCATCTTCAGGAAGTCGAACCTCTATGCCCTCTGCGCTGTCGCAGGCTCTCTTGCCTATTTCGTCTTCGGCACGATAGGTCTCAACAAGGTCATCTGCGCCCTCATCTGCATTGCCGTCACGGTCGGGCTCAGGCGTGCCTCGCTTCGCTACCACATCATGTCCCCTGCCGATGTGGACCTCACGCCCAAGGTCGAGGCAGGCGTGAAGCGGGCAGAGCGAAAGGTCCGGGATGCACGCCAGAAGCGCAGAGAGCGCTAGCAAGCTCCGAAACAGACCTCAGATAGCACAGGGCCCGCCTCCGAGGAGACGGGCCCTGTTCATTGCTTCCAGAGCGTCTTTGCCTACTTGTTCACGAGGCCATGGCGGACACGCCACTTGCGGCGCTCGATCTCGGAGAGGATGCGCTTGCGCATGCGGATGTGCTTCGGCGTGATCTCGACGAGCTCGTCGTCCATGATGTACTGGAGGGCCTCCTCGAGCGTGAACGTGCGCGGCGGCGTCAGCTGGACGGCGATGTCTGCCGTCGAGGAACGCTGGTTGCCGAGGTTCTTCGTACGGGCAACATTCACGACCATGTCGCCTGGCTTCGAGCGCTCGCCGACGATCATGCCCTCATAGCACTCCGTGCCCGGCTCGATGAAGAGCGTGCCGCGGTCCTGGAGCGTGCCGAGTGCGTAGGCAACAGCCTTCTCCGTCGACATCGAGATCATGGCACCATTGCTCCTGCCGCCGATCTCGCCGGCATAGGGGCCATACTCGAGGAACGTGTGGTAGAAGATGCCCTCGCCGTGGGTGACGTTCAGGATGCGGTTCTTGAGGCCCATGATGCCGCGGGTCGGAATCGAGAACTCGAGATGGCAGGAGAGGTCGGTCTGCTCCATGCTCGTCATGTTTCCGCCGTTGTTGCCGAAGACCTCGATGACCTTGCCGGAGTACTCGCCCGGGCACTCGACGACGGCCTGCTCGATCGGCTCCAAGCGGTTGCCGTTCTCATCCTTCTTGAAGAGGACCTTCGGGCGTCCTACCTGGAACTCGAAGCCCTCGCGGCGCATCTCCTCCATGAGGACGGAAAGATGCAGGATGCCGCGGCCAGCAACCTCGACGCCGGTCTTGTCGGGCAGCTCCTCGATGCGCATCGTGACGTTGTTCTCGCGCTCCTGCATGAGGCGCTCCTTGAGCTGGCGGCCGCCCACGATGTCGCCGTCACGTCCGACGAGAGGAGAGGTCGAAGGCTCGAAGATGATGGAGAGGGTCGGCGGATCGATCTCGATCGGCTCGAGCTCGACCGGGTTCTCCGGATCGGTGTAGACATCGCCGATATCGGTGGAGTCGACACCGACGACCGCGCCGATATCGCCTGCGACGACCTCGTCGCACTCCTTGCGGCCGAGGTAGTCGAACGTGAAGAGCTGCTTCACCTGTGCCATGGCACGGGAGCCGTCGTTCTTCACGACGAGGATGCGGTCGTTCTGGTGGATCGTGCCGGAATAGACACGGCCGACGCCGATGCGGCCGACGTAGTCGGAGTGGTCGATCGTGACGACCTGCATAGCGAGCGGGCCATCGGGGTCCACATCGGGGGCAGGCATGGCATCGATGATCATGTCGAGCATCGGGTACATGTCCATGTTGCCGTCATCCGGGTCGAGACGGGCAAATCCGTTCACGGCGGAAGCGTAGATCACATGCTCCATCGTGAACTCGAGCTGCTCGTCCGTGGCGCCGAGGTCCATCATGAGGTCAAGGGAGTCGTTCATGGCCTGCTGGGGATCTGCGCCCTCGCGGTCGATCTTGTTGATGACGAGCATGATCTGGAGCTTCGCGTCGATGGCATGGCGAAGGACGAAGCGGGTCTGGGGCATGGGGCCCTCAGCGGCATCGACGAGCAGGAGCGCTCCGTCTGCCATCTTGAGGACGCGCTCGACCTCGCCGCCGAAGTCGGCGTGGCCCGGGGTGTCGATGACATTGATCTTGACGCCCTTGTACTCGATCGAGATGTTCTTGGACAGGATCGTGATGCCGCGCTCGCGCTCCTGGTCATTGGAGTCGAGGATGCGGTCCTGGACCTGCTGGTTCGCGCGGAAGGCGTCGGTGGCCTTCAGGAGCTTGTCGACGAGGGTCGTCTTGCCGTGGTCGACATGCGCGATGATTGCGATGTTTCTGATCTGCTTCTGCAGCATTGATTGCCTCTCTAATCTCAGGGACAAAAGACGCGCACCCAGCTTCATTTCAGCCACTGCGCGCGGTTTTCAGGCCATTCAGAGGATTTACGCTTGCAAATATAGTTGATGAAGATGTGACGATGTGGCGAAGAGCCAGGCTCCACGTAAATTCTGCTGCCTAGATGAGCGGCTCGAGCTCTCCTGCAGGCGCAGGATCGGTCCAGGCAAACTTCTCATGCTCCCCTCGCCCCTTGAAGAGCGAGTAGGCAGAATAGGCCTCGTAGCCCTCTTCGCCGAACTCGAGGAGCACGGCATCCTCGTAGGCGCCATCCTCGTCCTCGATGGCTCCCTCGTAGACGATTGCATAGCGCACCGGCGTGGCAAGGTCCGCCTTCGGATCCCCTCCGGCAGAGACAAGCTCGCCTACCTTGTCGTGTGCACCTTCGATGCAGGCCTCTATCCCGTCATCCACGAACTCGTAGGATGCGGTATGGCCCGCCGCGTCCTGGACAGCAAGCATCGGCTCCACGTCCTTGCCTTCGGCCAGAAGGTCGAATGCCTGGCCCATGAGGTCGCAGGAGAGCTTGTCGAGCTCAGGCGTCACTCCTTGCTTTCTTGCCACAGCACCAACCCTTCTGCCGGCATATCCGGCGTATCTCTTCCGGACCCATTCTAGCAGGTCCTATGCGTCCGTCTCGTCAGTAGCGCACCGTATAGAAGCCAAGGTCGCCACGGCGCAGCGTCCGCGTGTGCTCTATGGCCTCGCCGTCCTGGTCATAGCTTATGCAGTCGTATGCCATGGCCGGCCCTCCCGGCTCCACACCGAGGAAGTGCGCATCGTGGACGCTGAGCTCTGCGATATCGAGATGCTCAAAGGTCGCATCGACGACCTTGCCGTAGAAACCGAAGACCTCATAGAGGGAGAAGACCCCTAAGTCTATGCCTTCGAGCCTCGGGAACCTCACGAGCGGCACGACCGTGCGCTCGAGCGAGAGCGGACAGCCATCGACGCTGTTGAGCCTTCTTATCGCATAGACAGGATCGTCTGCCCTTATCTTGAAGAGCTCTGCATACCAGGGGCCTGCTGCCCTCGTCTCGTGCGAGAGGATGCGGACCTGGGGCTTCTTGCCCTCTGCCCTCGTGCTCTGGCGGAAGCTCCTGCCATCGCCGATATCGAGCGTGCCGGGGCTGCCCTTCGTGACGAAGACGCCCTTGCCCTGGGCACGGCGGACGAGGCCTTCTGCCTCGAGCGCCGCGTAGGCATTGCGGACGGTCTGGCGCGTCGTATGGAAGATCTCGGAGAGCTCCTGCTCGGAGGGCAGCACCTCGCCCAGGCCGTAGTCGCCGTCCTCGATCTTCGTGCGGATGGCCTCGCGGACCTGCTGGTAGAGCGGCGTCCGCTTTTGCTCCTCACTCATCCGCAATCACCTTCTCCGGAATCTCATGCCCACGCGAGAGATACTCCTGGCGCGCATAGAACGTATAGCGGTCGGAGCGGATGGCGGCCTTGAAGTACTCGACAGGGGTCCTCTCCTCTGTCTCGGAGACGCCGGTCTGGAAGTAGACGGGGTCTCCTTCGGCAAGCCCCAGCTCCTCTGCCTCATCTGCGTCGACACGGGTGATCGAGAGGCGCTCCTCGCCGTGCGGCAGCGTGATGCCGTACTCCTGACGAAGCGTATCGAAGAGCGAGCGCTCCTGGAAATCGTATTTTTCGATGCCAGGGCAGACCGCCACATTGATATAGACCGTCTCGATCATGCAGGGAAGATCGTCTATGAGGCGGACACGCCTGAGCTCGAAGATCGGGTCTCCTTCCTCGAGCCTGAGCTTGTGGGCAACGTGGGCATCTGCGACCTCGCTCTTTGCCCAGAGCACCTTGGAGGAGGGAGTCTTGCCGACAGCACGCACGGTATCGCTGTAGCCGTTGTAGCCACGGCAGTTCGATTCCGGCCGCCTCATCGCGACATAGGTGCCAGAGCCTCCCCTGCTCTCGAGCACATGGCGGGCAATGAGCTCGCGCAGCGCCGCCCTGAGGGCTGTGCGCGAGATGCCCCACTCATCGGTGAGCGTCCGCTCGGCGGGCAGGCGGTCGCCTTCCTTGAGGCCAGCTGCATCAAGATAGGCAAGTATGTTCTCGAATGCCGCCTCGGAAGGGGCGACCCTGCGTTCAGCCATCAAGCTTTCTTTCTTCTGGTCTTGTCGAGGAGCTTCTGATATCCCGCACGGAAGCTCTCGGAAGTCTTGCCCGTTGCATCGGCTGCAGGCACGACGCCGTGCTCGTCCGAGACAAGGAAGTACTCGGCAGCATCTACGCTGCCTTCGAGATAGGCAGAAGCGAGGTCCGGCATGCGCACGACCGGCATGCCCAAGGTCTGGGCAAGGTCCTGGATGAGGGAGGTGGCACCAGCCACGCGCTCCTCGGGACCGGCGCCCAAGATCAGAGTTCCGTCCGGACGAACGGCCCAGAGCGTCTCGGGGGCAATGGCGGTCTCCTCGAACTCGCGCCTCGACTTGAGCGCACGGATGGCAAGCTCGCGGGCGGCGGTCTCCTGGAGCGGCTCATAGGGCCCTACCGTCATGGCAGCACGGCCTTCTTCGTCGACGATGATCATGAGGACGCCGAAAGGATGGGCCGCAGAGCCTTCCTCGAGCGTCCACTCGATGTGCTGCTTGGCCCATTCGAGGAGCGTGCCACGCAGAGGCGCACCCTGGATCCTTCTTGCTCCAAGCGCCCGCATATGGCGGTTCTCGAGCGGCAGCTTCTGGTCGTAGAGCCTCCAGCGGCAGACCAGGGCAGGCTTGCCGAGCGTGAAGTCCTTCATGTCAGGTTCCGGGGCAGCCTTGTTCTGGCTTTCATCCTTCGTATCCACAGGCAGGCTCCCTTCCTTCTTCTCATATCTTCATACCAAAGCTTACAACGAACAGTTGCGCCTGTGCACAGAACGCGTATCGTAGGCATGCCAGATCAAGCATCTGCACAGGAAGGAGAGACATGGAGGAGAAGGTGACACATGGGCGCTTTGCACCGACGCCTTCGGGCCGCATGCATGCTGGCAACATCATGGCCGCCCTCCTGGCCTGGCTCTCCTGCAGAAGCGAAGGCGGCACCATGGTGCTCAGGATCGAGGACCTGGATCCCAGAGCCCAGGACCGGAAGAACGCCGAGCTCCTGATGGACGACCTCTCCTGGCTCGGGCTCGACTGGGACGAAGGTCCCTTCTATCAGAGCGACCGGCGCGATATCTACCGCGAGGCCATTGCAGAGCTCAGAGAGCGTGGCCTCACCTATCCCTGCTTCTGCACGCGCGCAGAGCTCCATGCTGCAACCGCTCCCCATGCATCGGATGGCACCTATATCTATCAGGGCACCTGCCGCCATCTCACGAAGGAGGAGGTGGCCAGGAAGTCTGCCGAAAGGCGTCCGGCAACGAGGCTCATCGTGCCTGATGCAGACGATCCCAGAGGAACGATTTCATTCACGGATGCTGTCTATGGACCGCAGTCAGAGGTCCTTGCCCGCGACTGCGGCGATTTCCTGATCGAGCGCTCGGACGGTGTCCCTGCCTACCAGCTTGCAGTCGTCGTAGACGATGCCCTGATGGGCGTCACCGAGGTCGTGCGCGGCCATGACCTGCTAGGGTCGTGTGCACGCCAGATCTACCTGCAGCGCCTCTTCGGCTACCCGGAGCCTGCCTACGCCCATGTGCCGCTCCTCATTGCCCCTTCTGGCAGGAGGCTCTCGAAGCGCGACCATGACCTCGACCTCGGCGTCATGCGCGAGCGGGCAGGACGTCCTGGCCCCATCATCGGCGCTCTGGCAGCAGCGGTCGGTCTTGCAGAACCCGGCGAAGAGGTTCTGCCAGAGAACCTCATATCCCGCTTCTCCTGGGAGAAGGTCCGTGCACATCGCGCAGATATTGTGGCGAATGCCCAATTTCTTGCAGGTCCTCCCCTTGTAGGCAACCACGCAAGTGGGGTATGATGCTTGAGCACCTATTGGAGAGCTGACCGAGTGGCCGAAGGTGCTCGCCTGCTAAGCGAGTATAGGACACAATCCTATCTGGGGTTCGAATCCCCAGCTCTCCGCCAGCATATGACAGGGACTGCGCGAAAGCGTGGTCCCTTTTTCTTTGGCCTGAACCCAGGCACATGCAATCTTTTGCCTCATAGCATGCCCATCAGAATCCAGCGTACATGAAGATGCCTCCCCTCTCCTGCATCCAGGAAAGGGGAGGCAGCGTCCAGCAATCGGAGATCTTGCCCTCGAGGCTAGTCCATCTTCTGGCCCAGGAAGTAGGGCACCGCCACAAAGCAGATGCCGCCGACCATGTTGCCCAAGGTCACGGTGATCAGGTTGTAGAAGTAGCCAACAAGAGACACCGACTGGCCGGCAGGATCGAGGAGCGCCACCGTGAGCTGCGTCATGTTGGCAACAGAGTGCTCGAAGCCGCAGGTGATGAAGGCAAAGAGGCACCAGAAGACCATGATGAGCTTCGCGGCATCGTTCGTGGTCCTGAAGGAGCACCACACTGCCAGGCAGACGAGGATATTGCAGAGGATGCCACGTATGAAGAGCGGGACGAAGGCGGTGCTCATCTTGCCGGCAGCAGCCGTCGAGAGGAAGGTGGAGGTCGCCTCGCCGTTGAGCCCCGAGAAGTGGAAGAGAAGCGCCAGGACCACCGCTCCCACGAGGTTTCCAAGCCAGCAGACGATCCAGACCTTCGCGGCATCTGCCAGCGTGACCGTCTTCTTCATGATGCCGAGGCTCATGACCATGGTGTTGCCGGTGAAGAGCTCGGAGCCGGCGATAACAACAAGGGAGAGGGCAATGCCGAAGGAGACGCCCATGACGGTCTTGGTGGCAGGAGAGCCGGCAAGCTGTCCGCCGATCACGTTGATGAGGATATTGCCGAATCCGATGTAGGCACCTGCCAGCATCGAGAGGAAGAAATAGCCTGCCGGGTTCTTCGAGAGCATCGCTCTCTTTCCTGCTGCCACCTTGGAAGCGGCGGTCACCTCTGCTGCGTACATGCGCGGCTCCTGTCTGGTCGTCGTTTTTGAGACACGGTATGAACAATCTATCATGAGATGCGTTGCCCTGATGTCACGAAGCCCACAGATGCCTGGAGCCTTATATCGCTTTGGAGCCCAGGACGGCAGCAGATGCCTATATCCAGGGCCGACAGGAGACCATCAGGCAGGCAGCAACCCCCGTCACAGAATATGCACATATCGAATCTGCCAGAATCCGTACATGCAGCAGCCTCATGAAATCCCAGAAATATGCCCTTCAACAGGCATGATGCAGCTGCTGCACCTGCAGAGGCTTTGCCTTCATCGGGTGCAGCAGAACTTTTTTCCTCATTGCCCTTGACTCAGGAGGGCTTCCGGGGCATTATATCTACTTGCTTCGCGGCGTTACCTCAGCTGGATAGAGGAACTGACTACGAATCAGTCTGTCATAGGTTCGAATCCTATACGCCGCACCAGCGAATGTTCAGAGCCCCTCTTTGAGGGGCTCTTTTCATATCTATGCACGCCTATAGGCGTCTTCCCCACCCGAGGTCCTGAAGACAGCGCATGCTGGCCCGAATGCCCTGAAGTCGTAGGCGATATCATTCCTGTCGAGGTAGTCCATGAGGTCCGCAAGCACACGGTAGGGCGCAATCTCGAAGAAGCGTTCCACGGCAGAAGGCAGCCCTTCCCCATCCGTACCGAAGGCATCTGCTGTTGCCTCGATGAAGAGGGGCTTTATGAGCATCTGCTGCACATGGTAGGGCTCGCCGAAGACGGAGCGCGTGAGCGCCCCTGCCGTCCTCTCCTGGATCCAGAGCCCATCTGCATCTCTCCAGAGGCCCACCTCGCGATGCTCGCCATCTGTCTCCCGTACGAACAGGGTCTGTGCCTTCATCTCGTCTGTCATTGAAACCTCCTCCACGCGTTTTCTTTCCAGATCTCATGATACGCCTAACAGGAGGATGAATAGAACAGATGTTCTAAGATTTTCCGAAAAGAGAGGGAGCCCTGAGGCTCCCTCTCTCCCAGCTCATATGTATCTGATGCGCCCTTATGCGAGAGGCTTGATGACCTCCATGTCGCGCATGTAGGGGCGGAGCACCTCAGGCACCGTGATGGAGCCGTCGGCGTTCTGGTAGTTCTCCATGATGGCTGCCATCGTGCGGCCCACAGCGAGGCCGGAGCCATTGAGCGTGTGGACAAGGCGCGTGCCCTTGAACTCGGACGGGTCGCGGTACTTGATGTTGGCGCGGCGTGCCTGGAAGTCCCAGCAGTTCGAGCAGGAGGAGATCTCCTTGTAGTTGTTGTAGCTCGGCAGCCACACCTCGAGGTCGTAGCACTTCGTGGCAGAGAAGCCGATGTCGCCCGTGCAGAGCGTGACCACATGGTACGGAAGGCCGAGGAGCTGCAGGCACCTCTCTGCCTCAGCAACCATGCTCTCGAGCTGGTTCATGGAGTCCTCAGGCTTAGCGAACTTCACCATCTCGACCTTGTCGAACTCGTGGACACGGATGATGCCACGCGTATCGCGACCGGCAGAGCCTGCCTCCTCGCGGAAGCACGGCGTAAAGGCCGTATACCACAGCGGCAGGTCGGCACCGTCGAGCACCTCGTCGCGGTGGATGTTCGTGAGCATGACCTCAGCGGTCGGAATCAGGTACATGCCACCGCTCACGTGGTAGAGGTCCTCGTCGAACTTCGGGAGCTGGCCCGTGCCGAACAGCGAATCATAGTTCGTGATGACAGGCGGCCACCACTCCTTGAAGCCGGCCTTCACGTGGGTATCGATGAAGAAGTTGATGAGGGCGCGCTCCATGAGGGCACCGGCGCCACCAAGAAGGTAGAAGCGCGTGCCTGCGAGCTTGATGCCACGGTCGAAGTCGATCATGCCCGTGGACGGGCCAAGATCCCAGTGGGCCTTCGGCTCGAAGTCGAACTTCGTCGGCTCGCCCCAACGACGCACCTCAGGGTTGTCGGAGTCGTCGACACCGTACGGCACGGACTCGTGCGGGATGTTCGGGATGGCAGCAACGAGGTCGAAGAGATCCTTCTCGACCTGGGTCCTGCGGTCGTTGAGGTCAGCGATGCGCTGCTTGTTGGCAGCGACCTCGGCCTTTGCAGCCTCAGCCTCGTCGCGCTTGCCCTCGCGCATGAGCTCGCCGATCTTCTTCGAGACGGCATTGCGGTCTGCCTGCAGCTTCTCGACTTCGGCAATGACGGAACGGCGCTCCTCATCGAGCTCGAAGAAGCGCTCACGGTCCCAGTGGGCGTTCTGGCGCGACGCGCAGGACTTGTCCACCACATCTGGATTCTCTCTGACGAACTTGATGTCAAGCATCGACTGCTCTCCTTATCTCGGCCGGCCCTGGATTCATCTGGGCCCATCCGAGCTCGGCATGACCAACAATGGCCTCAAGTATATACTTGAGTGAGACTGCCGCGCATCCTGCTAAGAAAGGCGCAACAATGATAGTGGATTTCTTCATGTGGCTCTTCACGACACGCACGGGCGTGCTGTGCCTCGTCGTAGGCGGAATACTCCTGTTCCTTCTCATCGCATTCATCCTCGAGCGCAAGACGAGGAAGCAGTACTACAACCACAAGAAGTCGGACGATGACTGGGATCTGTTCGACGACGATGAAGAGGACAAGGACAAGTAGGATTTCTGTCTTCTGCATGGACGGTGATGCAAGGGCTGCTCTGCAGCCCTTTTTCTTTCTTCAGGACCGTTCGTCCCGGATCTGTACCGGCGAAATCCTCGCCGAGACAAGAAGAAAGCGTCCCTGCAGCCTCTGCCACAGGGACGCTCTTTCGATTCGATGGTGCGGGCGAAAGGACTTGAACCTTCATGAGACTCTTTGGGCTTGTGACCTGCGGTTATTCAGATGGACTAGAAAGGACTAACGTACTTTTGAGCTGGTAAAACGTTGTGACTGTTGGCGTACGGTTTGGACTCGTTAGGACTAGGGTTTTGCGCCAAATTTGCGCCAACTTTACGCCAAGGATTCAGGGCAAAGGAGGCACCCAAACAAGCTAGTTTTCGGGTGCCTCTCCACTCGCTACAATGGGATTGAAGCGGTATGGCATGGTATGGCTTGGCAAGGTCGCTCATGGCTTGGCTAGGTTTAGGCGTGGTAAGGCATGGCAAGGCTTCTCTTGGCTTGGACTCACTGAATCCAACGAAAGGAAGTAGCTATGTCTGAGGTTGAGTTTCGCAATGAGGTTGATTCGTTGGCAAAGAAGCTCGCGGATGAGTTCACCCGCAAGGCTATCGAGAGCCTAGATGAGGCCACGCGCAATGATGAGGATGCATTTCGTGAGGCAATGCGCGATATCGAGGATTGCTTGAAAGGCGAAATGCCCGATTTCATCCGTGAGGCCGAAGAAGAAGCCCGAATGATGCTCGGCAACTAACCGCTTCACAAAGAGGGCACCCGTCGCAGGTTTCGCGCCTGTGGCGGGTGCCTCTTGCTATCCGCGTGCGTGTGCACCGCACGGGCCATTTGGGCGGTAGAAAGGATAAGACCCGCCCTCTAGTTGTTACTCCAAGGCGTCAATCACACTCATTGGCACGTCGTTGCCGACAATCGCGCGGGCTGTGTCTTTGAAGAACGAACGCGGCTCGATATCGGCCACGAACTGCGCGGCCCTCGCGTTGGCGGGCACGGGTTCGCCGCCGCCCCAAAGGTAGTCATGCCGTGCGCGGCTCGCGTCTGAGCTGATTTCCATTGAGCTACGCCCGTCCCATTGAAGGATGCTGGTTGCCGCCCGCTGCAAGGCGTCTACCGCGTCTCGCGTCTGTGCCTCGAACGTCTTGACGCTGGTAGGCATGACGCGGCCCTTGCGGGTGAGGATATCGCGCAGGGTGCGAAGGGCACTATCGTTGTTGCCCATGACCTTTGCCGCCGCCTCGATTTCGCTTGCCTCGATTTCGTCTCTCAGCTCCAACATTTGCAGCGTTGCCAACTGCTCGGCGGTAGGCGGTTGCATGTCGGGTGCGGCGATGTGCTCTTTCATGCCCTCGATTGCCCGCGCGAACCTCGGGCGTGCTGCACCACGCGCGGACTCCAAAGCGGCCTCATAGTCGGCCTTGGCCCGCTCGATATCCTCTTGTGCCTTCTCTGAGGGTAGGTAGGGCGTGGCACGCTCCACCCTCTTCAAGTAGTCGGCACGCGCGGCCTTCACAGCCTTGCGCAGGTCGGCCCAACAATCAGAGAAGTTCATTACGTAGTGGCTCATATCATTCGTCCTTTCAATCGGTCTTAGAACATGGAAAGTGCTGGTAGAACGTGCTTAAGCTCGCTGCAATAGTAGGAGTGCGGGCAAGTCTCGTAGCATTTCGGCCTATCCTCGCCCGTGCACCCGCCCTCACGTTGAAGCTTGCGAACCGCCGCCCTCTCTTGCAGGGCGTAGGCTCTTAGGCGGTCGGCCTCGCTTACGTACTCCTTTGGCATCCTTCGACCTCCCCTCTCTTGGCTCTTCCGCGCCGTATGGCTCCCCACAGACGCACAGATAAAGACAGTTGACACAGCCCGCCGCACACCCGCCCGAACGACCGAACTGCAAGGCTGAGCGGGCCATATCGAGCTTTGCGGGCAAGATTCGGACTAGTTGCCCATGCCCACGGATTGCGCCGCTCATTCGGCCTCTGAGGGCGTCAAATAGGCACGCATGAACTCGCACAGCCCGCCAAACTCGCAGGTATCAGGCTCGCAGGGTTCGCAGGGCACGCAATCTTCGAACTCTTCGAGCACTTGCGCCCAAACCTCATCGCTCACAAGCTCATCACTCATCGTCATTGCCTCCCATCATCAAAAGCGCCTCGATTTCTGCATACCGCTCGGGCGGTATGGTGTCCGTGACGATGTGCGTTGACGGCTTGCCTTCGCAGGTGTCCCGAATCT
>Ga0256406_1001331_pt1 | contig 40466 bp, 47 predicted proteins | sample RumenRJG_03DNA_FD_185986 | JGI IMG/M metagenome (GOLD analysis project Ga0256406, IMG submission 185986) | Bovine rumen microbial communities from Lethbridge, Alberta, Canada - RJG_03 | ecosystem: Host-associated > Mammals > Digestive system > Stomach > Rumen | place: Canada: Alberta | collected... | reverse complement strand
TGTTCCATTTCATCCATCATTTGTTCTTTTGAGCATGGCTTGTGAAGATTCTCAACAAGAATCCTTTCTGGACTTCTATTATTGTGCTTAATACATAGATCCTTTGGCAATACTAGAGAATCTTTTACAAATACAAGCCCTTCCAGTTCAAAGTAATTGTCTTTGCTGATCTCTCCATTATGGATCATTCTCGACAAAACTTTATAGGAAATGTTGTTTTGATTCGCCCATTTCCCAATACGTGAATATCCAACAATTTGTCCATCATTGATTTCTACTTTCATATTGTCCTCCTTATAAAAATAAAAAGATTAAACGCCGTGAATTCGACGCTTATTCTCTCTTCATTAACAGGCATGAAATTATTGCGAAGAGAGAATGCCCAAATTACGCGCGTAAAGGCCTCAAAATGCGCATAGGAATCAGTTTCGATAAAATGGACCTAAATATAATAGAAACGCGAATTTGAGCCTGCTAGAGGCCTTATTTGGCATTGTAGCGAAGCGGATACAATAAAAAATGAAAAAGAATGAAATATCTGCCATAGAGCCCCACGATGAGACTCTATGGCACATTGTTAACAGAGATAAGCCTTGGCGCAATAACCTGTTTTCTTACCGTTTGTTACGTATACCCATTCTGCTCCGTTATTATCCAGTTTGTAGTAGCCATACCATATTACTCTTTCACCAGGAAGAAGTCTTCCGATGATCTTATTGTTAGCGTTGTCCTTTACATCGGTACGGAGCATAAGACTCGACTTAACTTTTCGGTCATCTACAGCAAAATAGACTCCATTCTTTGCAGAAGGCTCGAAATGTGTTGCGGCAGCGGCTACTGTTTTCTGACTTACTTCTTTGGATTTTTGCGATGTGGATTCTTTATATCTAAGAACACAATTCCAAGGATAGTTGCGATAGCGCCGGATAAGGAATTCTCTTCCAGTCTGGTCTCCTTTAAGTCCACCAATAGCCTTTCCTTTTTCATTGATAGAGGCCTCGACTTCTTTCATTCCGCCACAGAACATTGCAACATGATGAACCTTGTTAAGCAGCACATCACCTCTTTTAAGTCCTTTGCCAGTTGCGAGATTGACTGAAGAAGTTACATCCTCAAATCCACATTTCTTGAAAACTCCGTACATGTTGCCGGTATAGGTGGCACCTCTGGACTTAACTGGAACTCCGGCCATCTGCCATGCGGTGATGACGGCACTTGAGCAATCGTAGTCCGGTCCCCAACGATTTATCTGATCGTATCCATGAGAGTCGTCATTTGCTGTATCTTCCATCCACTTGATGGCTGTTTCTATCTTACTCATATGTTAATCCCTCATTATTTTGATCCCATAATCAACACAAATTTGGTGCTCAATTCTGCATCCTCTGTAATCTTGCCATCCAGGGCAAAAATATGTATAATCAGCTTTTGAAAGCATCTCTATTGATTTTCCAAGATTATAAATTGGAGAATGGGAATCAAATTCAATTAGAGTATTTAAAACCTTTGCGTTGCCATCGAATTGATCTTCTATATCTTCTTTGGCAAATTCTCTTACTGTTTTGATATACTCATCACTCAATCCATGCATTGGCTGTGAAATAAATACTTTAATTCGTCCCATTTGCATTTGCCGCGTCCGTCCATCCTTCAGCGAAGATATAAGCAATTAGAGATCCAAAAGCCATGATAATCGATGTAATCTGAGCTGCTGACGCATCAGGAACATGAAAAGCCGTAAGCAACGCAGTAACAAATGCAACAAGAGCTATCCAAAATTTTCTTGAAGTAATTTTGCGAATAATTGTTTCTTTATTCATTCTTTTTCCTCCTATTCATTATTAATTTTAAGGTAAATGAAATCAAAATGCCGATACTCCAACACAGATGTCAGTAATTACTCTACGTTAGGCAGTACGTTTCCACATATATACAACGTAGGCAGGCGGCTGAACAGTGTTTGATCTGCCGTAAATAGGGCTGCACCGGGATGCGTCAAAAGTCATGTATGCATTATCCTGATCGCGTCCGTTGGCAGTTCCCCAGCCATACTGGTTTGATGCCTCCCGCTGGAAAGCACCTTCTGGCCCTCTGGCATCTGCCATTTGGGTGCTCTCTCCCCACGGTGCAAATCCGCCTGTGATGTTCGGCAGCCCAGCCTCTATTGTTGACCCTGCTGTATGTGTAGCGTCTGCGCCCTGTAAGACACGACCGGAGCCTATTTGCTCCCACGTGCCTCCAATAAATGTACCCGGATCGGTATCGTTGACCGACAGGTAGATGGAACCGACTGGGTATAAGTTATCGACCAGTGCATCCAGTTTTGCCTTATCAGTTTTTGACATTAATCCATCAGCTGACGAGGTAGCAGTTGCTCCAGAGTACGATGTTGCGGAAATTCCCTCTTGGAATGTTGTCTCCCCATACACAGTCCCACCGGCAACATCCAAAGCTCCGAGTGCTTCAGCGGGTGAGAATGACGGTCGTGAATCAAGTAGACGCATTCCAGCTATTTTGAGCTGATTATATCCTGAATCTCCACTCTCTGTTGAGTATGGAGTAGCTGCATAAATGGTAATACGAATCCCCTTGATCCCTATATCATACCAATCATTGGGATATAATCCGCACCATAAGCAGTTTATACTATCTGACACATTTGTTCTTTCAAATACAGTTATCCATTCCCAACTCTTCTTCCAAGCAGTATATGTCAAAATTTCCAGCTTCCAATGCTTCAGTCTTGCATTAGATTGGCATCCCATATCTTCGTAAAATATTAATGTTAAATTATCTGCCGATTCAATATAATCTTTTCTTACAATCGTTAATCTTGCGGGATCCGATTTCGAAATAAGATCAGTTGCAACAGTACAATCATCTGATAAATCTGCCGTAAAAAGCCCAGCTGTGTTGGAAAAATGTTTTGTTGCTGTAATTGTATAATCTGATTTTTTATGGAGTAAATAAAAATAATCTCCCTCTCCTGACGCCGCATAAAAATTTTTGATTTTATATAATGACCGACTAGCATCATTAAAATTAAAGTGCCCAACTTTATTATTTGTTGCCGTTTGCCCGATCAATTTGTAATACGGTTTATCGACATCGGAAGTATTATCAACATTGCCGAGGCCGACATCCGCCTTACTGAGAGTCACCGCGCCCGTTTTACCGTTCACCGACTTAACATTGCTTCCGGTTCCGATACCATCCAATTTTGTTTTGTCAGCAGCGCTCATCAGGCCATCTGTACTGGAGGTAGCAACAGAATACGTGGTATCTGTGAATTTTGCATCTGCTGGGACATTTGATTCTACTGTATGACCGTTTACGGTTGCGGCATCTGATCCAGCACCGTCAATAGGATGCATCAAAACTTCACCCATATTTTACACTCCTTTACTAATTTCATTTTCAGACATAAAAATTAACAATCACCACTCTGCAGAATACGCTGGCCAATAACTATTACACGAAAAATCCACAGATGTTCTGGTAATACTAATGCAATTAGTGGCTGGGTTGCAATTTAAGCAGTACGTTTCCACATGTATACAGCCAAATACGGCGGCATGTTGCTTGCAGACGACGTATCTGCGATAGACTGAAAATGCGCCGCAGATGCGTTCTTTGTATTCATAGCGGTGTTCTCGTTGACTGGTACAACACCGAATTCTGTACTTGTGGAGCCAACTGGGCTTCCAGTTCCGCCCTGCAGCACTCCGCTTAGAGAGTCGGACTCAAATATAGTTGAACCATAAAATGTAGCATACTGGAAACCATATTTGTGTGCATGTGTCGTCTCACCGCCAGTTGAACCCGCTTTATAGGTATCACCAGCAGCCAGAAGGAAGCGATCTTTTATTTGCTCCCACGTTCCACCGAAAAGGCTCGCAGGAGATGTAGAATTCGCAGAAATATAGATAGAACCTATTGGGTATATTTTTTCCCATTGTTTCGCTAAATCGGCGCTTAGCGAAGTAAGCTTGCTCTGCAAGTCGGATATAGATGTCTGATCGCTGACAACATTTGCTTTTGGAATAGACTTGATTCTTACAGCAATATCAATGGAAGGTTTCTCATTCGCGTAGAACATCACACTCCCATCAGCCGTTTCTGCATAACCAGACGCGACAATTGCATACGCCTTGTTATAAGCCTTCCGCTCTGCTACTGTAGCTGATTTTGAGCATGCAGAGAAGAGTTCGCACAGAAGTTCGGAGGTCATTCCTGTCACGTTAACGGTCTGCGAGTACGGTGCTTCATCTCCGGTCCATTCTTCTGCGATGAGGTTGACGATCTGATCAATAGCACCTTCAGCACTGTATGCAATATCATCCAGTCTTGCTTTATCTGTCTTGCTCATCAGTCCATCAGCACTAGATGTAGCATTCGTAAAGTTTGCTGTTTTAGCTGTCGAGCCATCATAGGATGCCACAGTAGTTCCATTATTCTGAATGGTCAATGAGTAAGGATTCTTTAAGCTTGAATAGGTTGCATTATCATCTGTTACAGATGTGGTAGAGCCATCGGAGCCAGTCAGTGTAACAGTTGATCCAGTTTTTGAGAGTTTGTAAGTGGTGTCTGTCGTTTTATACCCAGCGTCATTGGTTAACTGAGATACTTTTGTTGGAATCTTTTTCTTAATGGCGGCGCTGAGTGTTTTTATGAAATGCTCAATATCTTGAAAACTTTCCATTCCAACTCCTCCATGTTATTATGTCGTTGAATCCGTAAATGCGGTCGCAATAATCGAATCGATCTGTGTGTTTGTTATTTCTGTGAAGTCCGCTGATTTTGCATAACCACTCAAATCTACATCGCTTCCGCCTACTTTTTCCCAAGCATCGTTGATATACATGTATTCATCAAACCTGTTATCGCCATCTGGTTTTTCTCCTGGGATCATGTAAATTGTATTTGTGTCAATGTCTGTTGAAGGAAGAGCGTCTACCTTTAATCTCTTTAAATGCCCAGAGTTAGCCACAGCGGTATTAATAGCCGTGTTCATCTCTGCTTTTGACACATAATCAGCATCATTACTAAACGCAGAGACATTGGAAGGGATTGCTGGAATATCAACGGTGAGAGCAACTGCCTTGTCTTTTACCGTCTGCACTGCTCCATTCAGTGAGATCTTTTCAATTACATTTACTTCAGCGCCTGCCTCAATCCCACTCAGTTTATTAACCTGATCCGTTGTATAATTATTATCCGTATGAACGTAATGTGCATCTTTTACGGTATAATCATCGTTGGAAAGGTCAGACGTTTTTGAAGGTATCTCACTCTTAATCTTTTTACGGAATTCTTTATCATGATACAGGAGCTTATCTCCAGTAACAACCTGATCAAATGTTGACATCTAATCAATCCTCCTCAAATACTTTTGAAAGAATGTCTTCTATGTTTTGATTTGAAATCTCTTTTAATCCGAAATCAGTAAGCTGTTTATTTCCCATGAGAATTACTCCTTCAATCTGAGGTTTATTAATTAGTTTCTCGTAGTCATACAGCTTCGTGGGCCCATACTTTATTTTGTTCCCATCGATCTCGCCTTCAATATTTAGATTCTGTAATGATGCTCGAGCTTCAACCTCAACAACTTCATCTGTTTTGGCAGAGGCATCAAGCTCTATTGCTCCATTTGCCATATGCTAAGCCTCCATTACATAATCTGAGTATTTGTAAGAGACTCTCCAACAGGTATCGAAAGAATGGAGCTCTTCCATGCAGTGCCGTCAGAAGTGATGCCATGAACCTGAATCTTCACGGTTCCTTTTTTCATTGTATTAGTGTCGCTTTGCGTAAAAATGTAAGTAATCTTTTTGTTTCCTTTATCGATATCTGCTTCTGTAATCTGAAGAATTACTTTATCATTCTGCACGACATCAATACGAACAGAAGAAGTAGAAAAAATAATATCATTGTCAATTGCAATCTCAAGCTTAGGAGTAGTACCAGGAATAATCTGAGTTTCATCAATTCCGAGAAGCTCGTTTATTGTTGTAGCCATCTGTTATCCAACCTCCTGCTGAATATAAATCGTGTTTGTCACAATCTCTGTTTTCTTCTTGAGATCAACACCATGGATTCGCACCTTAAAGTACGCTTTTGCTGTAACCCAGGAAGGAATGTTTATAGACTCTTCTTTGATCTGAAAGAACTCACTATTATCTCTTGTAATGAACTCGATGATTTTTTCCAGATTATCGTACTCAGGATCTTCAAATATAATTCTGCAAGAGAGATAGTTTGAGCTACCGGCGATCAATCCATCGAAGCTGCATTCTGGGTCTTTCTCAAGAGATTGACCATTTACTTTAAATACAAGCTCTCTCATATTAACTTACCCCCTGTATTTTGAGCGTGATATCTGATGCTGGTTTCTCCTGAGCATAGAACGTAATTGTCTTTTTATCTGTATCAAGAATCGCCCATCCCTGAGGTGCCGTAAGCAAAGTAAACGCCTCCGCTTCTGCAACAGTCTGAATCGCGTTCGTTCCAGAAGGAGCCCTTTCAATTAGTGGAGTTCCGATATAGACCCCGTTCAGTTGCAGAGTGTACGTGTAGTAGCTTTGGCCGTCTCCAAGGTTTGCAATTGTTGAAGAAGACCATCCGCTTTTGAGAATCGTCCATGTCGACCAGTCAAGCTGTTCCTGAAGTTTTCCGGCAGCATCTGTTGAGAGTTTATTCTTTATTCCTGAGAACCATTCGTTGAATTCATACTCAGAAGAAGCCATCTTTTCGTTCCACTGGGATTCCCACTTATCAATAAGGTCATCAACTGAAATGGTCTGAATGATACCAGTAACATAAGGGCAAGCAGATGTGCCTACAGCATTCTCAATCATGCCTGTCGTAATAGCAGTAGTCCCAGCAGTGACAGTGACATATGCAAGAGGATACTGCTTATGGTACTGTTCATTAATAAGAGTCGGCTTTACAGGCGATGTTGACCTGGTGCCTTTTACAACCATAAGAGTGTTTAATCTGTAAGCATCTCTGTGGTCAACGTCAAGCACTATGGCATCAATTCTATCTTGTACTACTTCTGCCTGATCGATTTTCAGCTCATAAGCACTTGTATTAAGGCTCCATGTGTGATCGAACCAAGCTCTTCCAGTGCCTACAAATACTGACATGGAGGTTCCATTTGCTGTAACATTGTAATGGTCTCCAATATCCATGTAGACGCCATCTTTAATAATTCCATCAAAGATCGAGGAGAATTCTGTAGCATCATACTTTCGATCCCCATTCTTTGAATCAAAAAATCCGTAACTAAAAGCCATGATTAACTCTCCTCTACTTCATTATTTTTGTTTTCGTCTTCATCGGATTCAAACGTCGGAACTAGCTGATAACCGTTTTGATTATCATCTGATATTGCGCACTCTATGATTCTTGTTGTTCCTTTAATCCCAAATTCGTTTTCGATCTGAACAACATCTCCGACAAAATAATCTTTCCTGAATTTCCACTGAATCTGGCTTTGAACCTCACCATCAAACGTTGTGGTTGCTACATTTTTCCCAAGAGTTTCGTTTCCTTTATCAGTGAGTTTGGCATTGTATTCTTCTGCTGTAAGGTCCTTGCTTTTTCCATTGTCGTCCGTTACTTTTGAGCTGACTGAACGAGCATCTGTAAAGACCTCTCTTCTTGATAAACCAGAACCAGACCCAACAGAAACATACTTTCTTTCATTGCCTTCTCCTTCTCCGCCAACAAGTGTAACGTTCTTCAGTTTTGTGTCTGATTTAACGTATTTTGTATTAATAAGATTGGAGAAAGATGGGCTAAATATTACTTCTGGGACAGCCGTTTGATCATGCGTTCGACGAACACCAGAATATAATTTAAAGATCATATTTCCAGTATCGTTCTTCTTTATGTACCATCCGATATGATTCTTTTTACAGAGATCACAAATCGTATCGTACAAGTTATCTCCTGTGAATTGGGTATCAATTGTTAGACTTGTAATCGCTGGATCGGTAGATGCTTCAAACGTGAGATTTGGGATTTTTCTATTTGAATCAGAAGGAGAAATAGCATTAAGGTTCAGGAGTTTTTGGACTTGATTTTGAAAGTCTCCGTTACAGTCTACCTGTCCCCATATGATTCGTCGGTCAAGTAAAGACTCAAGAGACCTTCCAGTGATTGTTAAGTTAGCTCCATCTTCAATGTCTGTGTCCAGTTCAATTGTCTCAATGATCATCGTGTAGTCAGATTCATTGATCTCTAAGTATCGGTCTTTCTTAAGCAGATTAAGCCAGACATCCATTGCTGGTACTACTAATTCAAACTCTCCAGCTTTGTCGTATCGCTCAGTCCAAATGAAACTCTCATACACATCAACGACCGGACTCAGCCGCTGAAAGTTTGAATCGAGAACATAAATGTCCATATACTCGCTCCATTAAATCCCCAGCAAAGCTGTCTTATATGTCATTGTGAATATGCAGGCATCGGTATCACTACATGTGAACGAGAAGAGATTGTCACCAACATTCATCTTGAACCATTCAAGGTTCTTATTGACACAATTGAGAAGGCTATAACTATTAACTCCACGATGAAGAGTAATGTATTTATCGCCATCAATTGTTGAAAAGTTAATAACATCCCCAGCTTGCAATCCGGCTCCAGTTACTGCTCTAATCTTGTTATCGTCAAATTTAATGAATCCTCTCGTATCTATGTTATAGATGATTAACCCGCTAATAGAACCAAAGATTTCAACGGTCGCAGTAAGACCATATGGAACATCTCCTTTGTAGGTAAGAACCTGCTCGAGTCGGGAATACTTTTCTGAGAATATAAGTCTTCTACGTATATATGAATTATCTCGATTGAGTTCTTCTACGTAATAGAAGCGAGAATCTGTAAACTTGAGAAGTAACAAGTTATGGTCGTCGATAGAAAATAAATCTTTGAAAGTAAGATCAGCCCCGTTTTCAGTGTAGCAATGGTACAGTGTGCCATTGAACTCAAGTTCCATTATTGTAGGGGCATTGCTATCTGTAACCGGTATAGCATCCTTGAACTGAACGAGCAGTGTATCGTTATTGTTGAGAGTTACTCCTGGCATACTAACAACCATTTTTCCATCAGATCCCATTGCTGTCTGTTCTGAATAGTATGTCGCTCCTGCTACTGATTGAATATCTGAAATTTCATTCTGCCATGGGAACTCAAATTCTTTTTCAACATCAATAAATATCTTTGACGTTTCTCCACGATAATATCGGACATCAAAGAAATATGGATTCGGGCAACTTACTGTAATTGAAAACGTTTCTGGGCTCGAAAAAATCTCAGGCTCATTCTTTTTAACGTAACCTGAAATCTGAGCAATTCTTGTATCTGTTTCAAATGTTAGTGTTACTTTTTGCTTAGCCGGGAAGTACTTATAACATTCCAAGCGTCGTTCTTCTATTGTTGTTCCATCATTCGTCAGTACCGGAAGTAGAGTAATATCAATATCTCTTTCCGGAAGATGCGAGGAGTTATAAATACTTCCATCGACTGAAGCAAGTTCTGTTGTGTAGATGCTAACATCACCGGCTCCAAGTCCAGAGATTTCCTTGATAAGAAAACCACTTTCCTCGTAACCGGTGAGCCGCATCGTTTTGCTCGCACCCATGACGTTAGTAACTGTCATCGATTTAATCATTTCGAATTAACCTGTCCTCTGAACTGCGCGAACTGGCTCTTAGTCTGACGGTAAATATCAATTTTACTAAGCGCCTTGGGTGAATAGTTATTCTGGATAAACTGATACTGATTTGAACCCGGAGTTTCTGGGCTATTCAGTCGTGATTCAATATCGGCAAGTCTGTCTGACGGAGTATTAATCTTTCCAAGACTTGCATTAACTCGGAAGGCCGAGCTGTTAAAAGATGCGCCAAGACTTCTGATTCCAGCCTTGGCATTATCCAAATTGATTATAGGAGTAATAACCGGTTGAGTAGACACATCACCAGACAGAACATCATTTGCCTCTTGAAGTGCTGTCCTCATTGTATCAACGATGATATTCGAAACGGATTCTGAAGCATTCTCGACATAACCACTCGCGGAATCAAGTCCGTTTGCAGCACCCATGTCCCACCATCTACCAAACTTGTAAGAGAGCTTTGAAGGTGAACCAATCTGAAGAGTGCCAGATGTGATTTCCGAAATTGCTTGAGCCAATGCTTTTGCTGCATCGACCGCATCCTGCTTCTTGGCATCGATACCATTAATGATACCCTGTACCCAGTTCATACCAATGCTAGAACCATTCTCAGTCGTAAGCGTATTCTTAACAGCAGTGTCAACAGCCATTGACAGGTCGGAGCCTGCTGCTGTAACGGTTCCAGACTGTTCCTGAATTCCGTTTGCCATTGACTGAGTAAGAAGGCTTGCATTATTGTAACCATCCGCTTCTACAGCTTCTTGGTTCTCTGCAAAACCTTCTGTTAATGCATCAGTATAAACTGTGGCAGAATCCATACCAGTTTGTGTCATAACAGGCTGAACCGCTGTTGATAAGTTCATTCCCATTTGCTGAGCAAGTGTTGCCATCGACTGTGAACCAGCGAGGTACTCTTGCAGAGTCTGCTGATATGTCTGACCATCCAGTTTGCCATGATCCATCCACGACTGCTTTACGGTAGCCTGAGCACTATCGATCAACTGCTGAACGCCAATAAGTGAATCAGCCATTGCCTGAAGACTGCTTGAGCCTACACCGCTAAGAGCGTTCACTACCTCAGGAGTTAACTTGTCTCCAAAGTAAGCTATAAGTTCACCACCGCCATTATTTGCGATCTGAACCATTTGATCATAGTACTTGTGCATCCCATTAACAGTTTTTTGGACCCTTTCAACAAGCTGCTCACTTGTAAGCTCGAACTCGTCCTTCCACTCTCCAAACGGATCAAAAGCAGATTCTAGAGAACTAGCTACATTGGAACCAATAAGATCACCAAGATCTTCAAAACGTACAAGCCTTGAATATAACTCTTCCTGGTGATCAATCATCTCGAGAACAGATTCTGCTGACGCATCTCTAATGTCGTAGACTTTATTGATAAGCTCATCGACTGTTAAACCGTTGTTTACAGCAGTATCATTCAGCTTTGTAAGTGCTTCCTGAAGTTCCTCTGCTGAAGCTGTACCACTGTTCTTCAGTTCACAATAAGCCTTCGTCTGTTCCTTTACATCATCTGTTAACTCAACAGTAGAAACCTGATTCTTACGGATCTCTTTCTCCATAGTAGTTCCTGCTGCTGTGCAAGCGTCTTCAACTTTCTTTAACTGAGCCTGGAGTTCTTCAGTGGAAGCTTTTCCAGACTTCTTCAGCTCTTGATAAGCGTTTGCTTCCTTAATGATGGCTTCTTGCCCAGCGCTCTCGGCAGCAACTCGCTCCTTAAGACCCTTAAATATAATGACATTTGCTTTGGCAACCATTGCCTGAGCTGCTGATGTCATAACAAGTTCTTCTCTTCCTGCCCAAATTTTGTTATACTCTGACACCTGATCAGCAGTCATTTTGAGCATAGAAGAAACTTTAGCATAAGCCGACGGACCTTCTTCAATTATAGCATCAATAACTTCTTTGCCGAATCCCTTGAAGGCCAACATCTGCACTCTCTGATAGAAAGACTTAATACCTTCAGCCTGAGATTTCGCATTAGACAGCATCTTCTCAGGGGAGATAGCTTTAGAAAGTCCTGTATCAAACTCTGAGAAGAGATCAAGAGCTCCATCAATGTTGTCCTTGATAGTCTTAAATGCTTCAGAAAAAGCATTCTGAACTGCCTCAAGTCTCTCTTCAGCTGTCATTGAAGTATCTTCTATTTCGTCATTCGCTTTGAGAGAATCCTGATAGATTTGCTCAGCTAACTGAGAGAACACGGTCTTAGCGCCTTCTGTGACGTTGACATTATTTGAAATCGCGTAAGACCAACCACCAATCGAAGACATAAGCGACTGAATTACGGAATCAGAATACTTAAGGTATTTCAAAAGCTTCTTTTGGGACTCGGTTTGATCCTTAGTTGCCTTTGAATTGCCGCCTTTAGCAGATGTATTGCCATCAGTTGCTTTTGTATTATTGGTGGTCTCTTCAGTATTATTGGTGGTCTCTTCAGTATTTTCTTTAATTGCTTTCGTATCTTCTACCCAGACAGGAGCTTCGTTATTATGTTGTTCATAATGTCCCGTGCTGCCCCAGCTAACTCCAAATGAAGATGCCAAATTAGTTAAACCATATTTAACAAGAAGCTGTTTAATCCTTGCAAGCTGCTGACCAGCGCCATCGTAAACACCCTGCCCAGCTTTATCTCCAAGGATGTATCCAGAATTATAAATTGAGTTTTGGCCACCATTCATTCCACCAGTCAATCCCTGAACAAGGAATTCACCTATTTGTGCCATTACTTTAGAAGGAGAATGTGTTTTAGTGGCGTCTCGAACACCCTTTTCTGCAGCGTGCCCCATGTTTTCTCCGGCACCATTTATGTGCACAAGGCCACCAGTTATTCCAGAAACAATGCCGTCAACAACATTAAGTCCAATATTTCTAAGACTACTCCAATTTTCATCGATCCCATCCTGAACTGCTTTAATCAAGTTTGGTCCAGCAGAAACAATATCTTTTAAATTCTGAACAATGCCATCTCTTATTCCTATAATTATGTTATGTCCTGCTTTTACAATATCTTTTGCACCATCCCCAAAGAAGAACGCCGCAATAGCCTCTGCGAGATTTAATAAGGCTTCATCAAGCCTATCACGATTGTTGTTTAGGCCATCTGCAAGACCATTAATAAACGCGATCGCAACATCCCAGGCTGACTGAATGACCTGACCGATGTTCGCTGCAAAGCCCTCATTTAATCCAATCATGAATGCCATGCCTGCAGCAACAAAGTCTTGAATATGAGCAGCCAAAGATTGAACAATAGACACTATAAGATTTACAACTGCGTCAACAAATTTTGGAGTATATTCAGACACGAGAACGATAATTGCATCAAGAATAACCCCTGCTGTTTCAACGAATTGGTCTACTGTATTCCTGATAGATATAAGAAGCGTTGTAATTAATGTCGTAAAAGCATTTATAAGAGAATTGCCTATGGCAGGAACCATGGATATAATCCCAGTGATAAATGCCGTAAGTGCCATGACCGCAGAATTCACAGCAGCAGGTGCCGTTGCAGATAGCGCTGCAAGAGCAACACTAAGAAGATTGAGCCCAGATGCGAATGCTAAAACTCCTGCTCCAGCAGCTAGCATTCCGGTACCCATCTCTAAAACTGCTGCACTTATGACAAGGATACCAGCCGAAATCATCGGAAATGTTCCAGCTATTGCTCCAAGGCCAACAATTATTCCAAGAGCGGCCCCAAATGATACAAGGCCCTTTGCTATGCTTCCCCATTTCATTGCACCTAAAACTTTCAGTGGAATTATAAGCAGATTAAGTCCAACAGCCAATGGTATAAGTTTTTCTGAAAGATATAGTAAACCGAGAATGATTATTGGGAACTTTCCAATAATTGCGCCAAGCCCGGTAAATATTCCCAAAGCACCACCAATTGCAACCAAACCTTTGGCGATACTCTCCCATTTCATTCCTCCAAGTCGTTTCATTGGATTAATAAGAGCATTAAGTGCGATGGCAATAACCAGTATCGCAGGTGCAATCATTACCATCTCAAAACCATAAGCAAACTTACTTAATAGAATTGCTGTTCCAACCATTGCAGATAGCAAGCCACCAATACTAATAAGGCCTTTTATTATTGTTGGAATATCTAAGCTTCCAAGTTTTTTAATGGAACCAGATAGATTTTTAATAGCTCCAACAAAAATGGCAATGGCTAAAGCTGAACTTAAAGGAAATTCAACTTTATTAAGAAACCTGGCAGATATTACTAAGCCGGCCATTAAAGCGCCAACACTAATAAGACCTACTGCCATTTCCTTCCAATTCAAACTTCCTAATAAAGTAACAGCAGATGACAATACCTTAATTGCAAATGAAAATATAAGTAACGATGCGGCAAGTTTATTAAGCAATCTGGCTTGCTCTGGTTTTATATTTTTTGCAAATTTCTCATATTGCTTCATTACAGCAAATAGAGACGCCATTATAACTAGGCATCCAGCAATCCCCTCAAGAAGCTGTTGCGGCTTTAGTTTGCCAAGGGCTATAATTGCTCCAGATACGATGGCTAACGACACCGCAAATTTAATAAGCATAGTCCCAAAAGCACCTGCTTTTACTGCATAAGCAGAAGCATCAGCGAATTTTGCGACGGTTGTTGAAATTGCATCTGTAATTTTTGTAAATGGTGTTTTTCCTTTTCCGAGAATTGCGCTTGCTTGTGTCATCTTATTCCATATCAGCATGACGGTTGTTAAAACACCTAATGCAGTGGCCATACCAACAACCGCGCTAATGAGTCTTTTTCTTGGTACCGTAGAAAGAGCAAAAAATGAAGCTGCAAGAATAGCAACAGACCCAGCGACTTTAAGAATCTTATTCGCATCAACTTTGTTATACGTCTGAAGAGCAACGCCCATTGCCGACACCCCAAACGCTAAGGAGCTAAGTCCAGAAGATAACCCAGTGCCTATACTTGTGATTGCCATTGAGAATTGACTTGACCAAGTAGTCATTGAAGTGAAGAATGTCTGAATATAAGTTCCAACTGTATTACAAATTCTAGAAAAATCCATCATTGCTTTGCTAGAATTTGCAGCAGCACCAATAACTCCAGAGAAGCCTTCTTTAATTCCAACTCCAGCACTCTTTATAACATCTATTGCGGGTTTCATCTCTTGAAATTTTGCAATAATATTCGAGAAAATGCCCTTTATACCCTCCCAGATATTACTGAGAATCTCTTTAATTGAAGAGAAGACACTAAATCCATCTTTAACACCTTCTGCGTTGGATTTAATGCCCTCTTTGAAATCAATAAACTTATTAAGAAAATCTGCTAACTTGCTAGCAATTTTGTCTATAACAGAAAGAAATCCATCGAACTTAGGAACCTTAATGTTTAACTTATTTGCAAAATTTGAGAATGCTGTAACTGCTTTTTGAATTGCAGGATCTATAATAACTTTTTTAAATCTTTGTAAAGAGGCTGTAAGTTTCTGTACTCCAGGAAGATCTCCTATCTTTTGAAATGCTGAAACTAAGTTATCCTTAAACTGGTTCGCAGCAGCACCAAGCTTCTCAAATATAATTTTGAAGCTATTAAGAACTGTACCAGACTGATTGACTTTCTGAGAAAGCTGTCCTATTTTATTGATTAAAGCTCCAATAATAAGAACAAAATACTTTATTGCTACTCCAACAGTTTTAATAGTTTCGAACAGAACATTAAAAATAGCGCTTAAAACTTTAGCTACTTTTGAAGTAACCTGAATATAATTTGAAACGCTTCTTACATTGGCCGAAAATATCTTTAATTTAGCAACACTAGGGCCAAAAGCCTTGTCAAATTCACCGGCAATTACTATAAATATCTGAGCTAAGAATAAGAACGAATTATACAGAGCAGTTACAAAATCTTTTATAATTAAACTGCTTCTAATTTTTTCAACAATATTTGTAAGGCCTTCTATTGTGCCTTTAACAATAGAATTAATAGTATCTATAAATGGTCCAAGATCAGCCTTAAGATCATTTATAGAAAGTCTTACAGCGTTCAATAACTGTGGCATCTCTTTAAGGAAAGGAAGCGAAACTTCAGCACCTATCTTTGAAAGAGCTGCTTTAACGTTTGCTAAGGCACCACTAAAGGTGTTGTTTGCTTCAATGGCGTGGTCAGCGAACGCATCATACATTGCATTTGAGAAAGTCTGGAAACTAATTTTGCCTTTTGAAGCCATGTCTCTTACTTCGGCTTCAGATTTCCCAAGAGCTTTCCCAAGAGTCGCTGCGGCATTAAGACCATGGTAAGAAAGCTGGGTGAGTTCGTTGCCCATTACTTTACCCTGTCCTGCCGCATTAGCAAATATATTAGCTATCTGGTCATAATCAGAACCGGTCTGAGCGGCAATACCAGAAATAGCTCTCAATGCTACGGACATCTCATCAAGATCACCATTAGCTATAAGAGTCGCTGCATGCTGACCTTTGAACTTTTCTGCCATTTCATCAACATTATTAGCAGTAAGCTTAATGTTGTTACTAACTTTTACTCCTGTGGTTGCAAGGATTGCTGCTGCCTTAGCTGCCGAATCCAAACCATAAGCGGTCTGATTAACGGCATAAGACATATCCTTACTGACAGATTTCCACTCTAGTCCTAAGCCGGATAACTGAAATTCAGCCTGATCAAGATTAAATGCTCTATTCCAACCCCCAGATTTTATCTGATTCCAAGGAGCATTTAAAAGATTAATAGTTTTCTTTAATATGCTTGTGAGGCCGTTTCCTATATTTCTAAGCACTTGGTCGCCTATTACTCCAAGCGCTGAAAATTTCTTATTAATAGTCTCCATTGTTGCTGGCGTTTTTTCTAGTTTAGTATTAACGTCATCAAGAGACTTCGACATTCCGGAAAGAACTTCTTTTCCAGAGTTCTCGGTGTTTTTATTTACACTTTCATTAAGCTTATTAAGGGAATTGATCGTTTCTTTGACACTAGACTCAAACTGTGCATTGTCAAATTGCATCTTTACAACTTGTGTATCTACACCTGCCATAAAATATAATTCACCTCCTCCTAAGCTTGCTCTATTTCTTTCCAAATTCCAGCTTCTATATCTTTAAAAACTGGGTCCATTGCTGGATTAATATAATCGACGCCATTAACCCAAGTACCACTTTTTGTTCCATGCCCATACTGAAGCATTAAAGCAACATTAAAATATCCCTTCTTAACATTTGAGTTGTGCCACGATATAGTTAATGTTTTTCCGTCATCATCGATTTGATAAAACCAAGATTTTGCAGTTAATCCAGAATCTTTTGGTGTTGCTATTTCAAGTGCTTTGACTCCCATTTCTCCATATTTATTAAGATTTTTAAGCCAAAGTTTTTCTTGTAAAATTCTTAAGAATTTAGATGTATTCTTAAGATTACCTTTTCGTTCCATTTTGATCGTTAAAGACATCTGTTACCCCTTACTATGATGAGCAGCTCTCCATGCCTTACTAGCTGCTGCGTTGCGTCTGAGTGTGTCTGCCTTTGACATCTTTTCCGGATTGTTTTTAGCAGACGCAATTTGGATAAGCGTTATAAGATTATTAAGATGCCATTTCTCGCATTCAAAAGGAATGTTAAAAGTAGTCATGTAATAATAAATTAGTTCACTTGTTAATATCTCTTTCTTTCCTTGCTTCTGCTTCCTATTATCAGTGATTGTAGTAGCAGTCATCGGGTCATGAATGTAATCAATAACCTCCTGATAATTTTCCTGAGTCATATTATCAAATACATAATCTGGAACATCTTCATCCATGCACATGCATTTGATGTAATAGATCGTCTCTTCTAATGTTTGCGGGCCTGTCTTTTCATTCAAGAAAGGCCTTTTGTAGTGCTGTTCCCAGCGCGTCAAAGAGATAAGAGAATGCTCAAGATGAAGAGTCATCGGATGAATTGTAAAGAACTCTTCTTTAGAGCTATCCCAAAACTCTCCTCCGCTTATAGTAATCTTAAGCATTCTCCACCTCTATTAATGTCTTAGTTATTCATCGGAAGTACTTTTGCTTTCTCATGAGAAGTAGCTGCATTCAGAGTCTTCTTTGGCATAACGTTATTTACAAATTCTGCGGCAGCTTTTTCGTCTGTTGCCATTCGCATATAAATCTGAGAATAGGCCTCGGTCTGCTTGAATTCTTCAAGAATTTCAGGAGACTTTACAAATCTCCTACCATCAAGAGATTTCTGTCCATAAGATTTTGAAATAAGATCTTCAAATATTTTAATCAATGACGGGACATCTTTCGCATCGATTGCTCTTTGAATAATTGTTGTTAACCCGCCAGTTACAGAAAGTTCCATCTTAGCAAGTTCAGCTTCAGTAAAGTTGAAATAGAAATCTTCTTTTCTTTCGTTTCCGTCGTAATCGACATAACTTTCAGTAATCTTGTACATATGATGATTATCCTCCTAATAAAAAGTGCCCTCTCAGAGAGCATCTCCAAGAGGGCTTGTGTGAGCGGTATATTATTTAGTTTTTATTTAGTTTTTAATTAGCCTGTAGTCTTCGGGAACATAGCAATAACATCATCCGGAAGCGGAAGAGATGCTTCTGTTTCTGCCGTTCCGTAAATCTTGTCCTCAAGAGTCTTAAGCTGATCGGCCTTAACCTTAGTGCTGTCAATCGTAAGGCGAGCAACCGGCTTTGCTCCAGGAACAGAGTTAACCGGAATAGGAGTCGTCGTGAACTCATAAGAGAACTCGATTCCCTCAGGGCTATCATTTACAGTCTGATACTCTGCTTCCGAAGGAGATACGGTTGCATTGTAGATCAGGTGAATCTTATATCCATGGTCAATGCCATCCGCATCGTTACCAATCAGAGAGCGATAGGAGAAGCCAAACGGCTTTCTCTTCTGCTGTCCAAGCACAACTCCCGGAACAACGTTGATAGAGCCATCGCACTCTGCCCACTCATCCGGGTAAGCATAGCAGTTGATCGTACCACCAAACTCCTCAGCACCACGAAGGCTGCCATACTTGATGTTATCTGCATAGAATGCATTCTCATCTGCACCAGAAGGGGACTCGGTAACAGAAGTAAGACCATTCCAAGCTACACCCTTTGGGTATGCTCCCTTATCCTGAATATAAAGGACACCTCTATCGGTACCGGTTTCAAAGAGTTTCTCGCCAACTCCATCCCATGTAATCCTTGCCATATTTTTTATTCCTCCGTATTATGTTCGTTTAAATCTGCATCAAAGAGTTCTGCATCATCTTGTGTCAGGCCATTATCTTTTTCGTATTTCTTTTTCCACATTTGGATAAGCGCTGTACTAAAAAGCTCCACTGCGCCACCGCCAAGCCCAAATTGGACAAGCGTGTCTGGAATAGAGCCTTTAATATAAAACGTTATGTAAGTAACAATTACGAAAGAGATAAAATAGATTAGAACTCCAGTTACAATTTTCTTTAGGTGTTTATCATTCAATGCTAGTCACACCCTTATGTGTCAAATATGTTTGAAGATTATCCTTGGCTTTCTTAAGACCATCCGTATTGTTCCCATCAATCGCATGACTTAAAAGAGCCAAGATTGCTTCTTGTGTTACAACATTACCCTTTTCAAGCTCTATGAGCCTGTTATTATCTTTCCCTATCTTCTCATAAATATCTTTTATCTCATCCTCGATTACCGTAATGCGTGCGTTTTGGTTTTTCTCAGGGGTTTTCGCCTTATCGACCCACATTATGATCATAAGAATGAAATTTGAGAGAAGGAGGCAGAATGTAAGGATTGTTGTAGTTATGTCAATTGTTTTCCACATTAAGTTGTTTCCCCTTACATACCTTTGTAGAGCTCTTGCATGTGTTTAACTTTTGCATAAGATTCAGCATACATATTTAAAAGCAGCTGCTTAATCTGAGAATAAATAGAATCACTAGTTGCTTCTTTGTTGTAATCTTCTTTGAACATATCTAGAAGTTTGGAAGCGTGTTCCATTTCCATCTCAGACATCTTTGCAAATGTTGATGCACGATCTGAGTTCGCATCCTTACAATCAATAGCTCTCTGAATGTAATCACAAGCTCCGTCAAGCTCTTCTTTGATTTGATTGTTGTAATAAAGAATATCCATGTTCCCAGTGCCCCCTTATCATATTACGAATTAACAGCAGATGTAGTCGCTGCGCCTGATCCAGCCCAAGCTACAAAACGACCAAGGTTAGAAAGGATGGTCTGAGACTGCTGAGCAAGATTTGCCTTATTCTGTGCATCAGCAAGCTGACGAGTAAGATCATCAATCTGCATCTGATCCATCTTTGTCTTTATTGAGCAACAGCAATTTTCCATCTGGAATCCGAGCTGAGAAAGCTGAGCCGAAAGCTGATTGGTCTGATTGGTGATCTGCTGAGAAACGTTGTTAAATCCCTGAACAGCGTTAATCTGATTTGCATAGTTCTGCTGCATGAGCGCGGCTGTCTGATTGTTTACAGCCTGAAGAGTCTCATAGTTATTATTTGCAGTAGCGAGAAGGCTCTGCTGAATACCAGAGTTAATTGTCTGGTTATTGATGGCTGCCTGAACTCCTTCATTCGTTGCTACATTAGGCATTGGAGCGCCTCCTCTATTTCCGTATCCACCCCAGCCAAGCATAAGAAAAATCAGAATAAGCCATCCAAGGCCATCATTGCCACCGAATCCGCCATTTCCGGTAACTGCTGCAAGATCGGCTGGTGAGAAATTTCCATCTGCCATATAATTTGTCCTTTCACCTAAACAATTTAGGATTTTTGTGAGAAATTTGTGAGTTGCGTTAAGAAAGACAGCCTATATATTTTGAAGAGGGCGCTGGGATGGCTGTCTGAGTAAAATATTGGTTTTTGGGCACAATATTTTAAGACTCAATAGCATAAACATTTTTACTGCCTATGCTATCGAGAAGAAATGTAAATTAAAAATCTAACAACCCAGGCGGGTGACAAAATCTCGATTACACCGTGCGTGTCTTTTACAAGTAATTACCGCGCGTAAGCATAGCCCTGCCAGTCTCCGCGACCATTATTTCCATCGGCTATTGATACTGCTACGTTCTGACCGGCATTAAGGTTCCACGTTCCTTTATTACTCACAATTGTGCAATTCACTTTCGCAATAAGTTCTCCATGCCTGGTGTTTGAACCTTCTCCGTTGTAATATCCATACCAGCCAAAGTTACCTACAGAAAGAATATTGCCACTATTTTGTTTTTTGTTTAGAGTGTTCCAGAGAGAATATCCGTGGCCATTCCAGTTGGAAGCATTTGATTCAAACGCCCAGAGACAAAAGAAATCTATGTTTACTGAGTTAATGCCATCATTAACGCCCTGATTATGTCCGTTCGTATAACCTGAATTATAGTTGGAGTCGTACTCTCCCTGCCCATACAGGTTATCAGCGACCGTAATCTCCGGAAGGTCAAGGCCATTGTTTGCCGCAGTAAGATAAGCGCCTTTGGGGATACGAATGTAGGTAGTGCCGCCCCCTCTTGCCCACGACTTGGATGCTGTGTATCCTCCTTGGTTTGCCATAGTGCCAGTCAGAGCGTTAGACTGCTTATTTGAGAAGGTCTTTCCAGCAAGTACATCACCAGTTTCAGCGTTGCCTTTCAATGGTTTCCCGCCACCAGCAACGTTACATAATATTCTAGCCATAAGTTACTTCCTCCCAAATACCATATTTATTATTCCAGCAGGATTAAGGCCCTTCTCATTACACAGCTGGTAGAACGCTCTCTGAGGGTTTCCCCCATGCTGTGCCACATAATTCTTGGCCGCGTCTAATCTTGGATCATTTAAACTTGTAGGCAGAGAATCATTATTCTGATTTTGAGATTCCTGCTGCCCAGTTCCTAATTGTCTTAATATCGGATTCATTGTCTGCTCCTCCTCATTCAATGGAGCTCTGCCAAAAGCTTATCGATCTTTTCTTCGATCCGATCAACATCAGATTTCAAAGCATACTCTGGTGATTCTTCAGTCGCTTTTGTGTCAACAACTTTTGGTTCTTCGATCTCAGTAATCCTGTATGGTTTAAGAGTGGCGAATCCAGCACTGTCCGTAGATTTGCACCAAATCACATCTTCCTGAGTCAGATCAATCATAAGAACCGAACTATTTGGAGCTAACTGGAATGAATTCGCGCCATCTCTTCCACTAACTCTCGGTATTTCCATTTTGTTATATGGACCCTGAAAATTTATTGAATTAAGTCCTGGATTTATTGAATTAAGTCCTGGAATAGTAAGGTTGTCGTAAGGATACATGGTGAATGTCCTCCAAAGTTACCAATAAATAGTGTAATGGTCGTTGTATATACCATCGACTATTGATCGGTTATCAAACGAAATGTATTCGAAGTTCTTTAGCATTGCTTCTACTAAGTTCTCACTTTCATTTCTATAAATGTGAGTAACTGAGAAACAATTTTTGTTAATTAATCTTGTGTTATCAAAGCGTTTAACGTCTAACCCATCCAGACTATAAACAATTGCTGGGTATTTCATTTTTAAGTTTGCTGGAGGTTGATAGTAGACGTTATTGCTGCCAAGAAGGAATTTAAATTTCTCTTGAATATCAACTCTCTTCAGCATATAGTTCTCCAAAGTTAATTGTCAGTCGAGGATAATTTACATCAACCGAGCTGACCTTCCACTTCTTCCCGAATATTTCTACGTAAACAATTTCGGTAAAAGAGTCGAGTATAAAAGGGTCTGCTACAACGCTCAGTTGATTCGAAAGAGTAATATTTGAATTAATTACGGTACTATTTTCATCTCTTTTGCTGTTCCTTAAGACGTCACCATAATAGTCACGCTCAGTGATAACACTCTTCCATACACCCGTACCATCATCCTTTTGGTCTGCAAACGCTATCTTTCCAAACCATTTCATACTCGATTCCTTTCCAAATGATAAACCTCATGGCTCACTTATAATTCATAAGCAAACCACGAGGTTCATTTTGAGAATGAATTACGCTCCAGCTCCCGGAGTCTCGTTGACAAGCTCCTCAAGAACAATGAAGGAGTAAATGCGAGTTACAGCACCAGACAGACGAGTCTCAAGAAGGCTCAGATTCTGGTTGAACCGAATGTCGAACTGACTAAAGTGGCTAATCTCGCCGCCCTTGGTCGAACCAACCTGATAGTCAGCAAGGTTGCCAACAATACCAAGGAGTCTGTGCTTCTTACCCTCGGAATCGGTTCTGACACGGTTAGCAAACTGTTCTGCCGTGATCATCTCGCCAATGTTAAGAGCGGCCTGAAGCTCGGTCTTCGTTGCGTAAATACGACGGCCATTCATGTCTCTTGCAAGCAGCATCTTGTTCATAAGAGCAGGAGTGCAATAGAAGTCCGGAGTGCCAGTTCCTCTGAAGTTCTCTTCACGACCATGAAGCAGAGCCTCAATGATTGCCTCAGCATAGATGAAGTTTGTTCCGAAGCTTGTAGCTGTGCCTGTTCCCTGAAGCTCCTTCTTTGCTGCATCGATATCAAGGTCAATATGCTTAACGTAGAGCTCATCATCGGTCCAGATCGGACGAATATGCTCAGGCATAACCTTGCCTTCTGCTCCATCATCACGACCGTCACCGATCATGATTGCAGTAGCAATTTCCTCATTCAGCATAAGCCGATCAATATTATACATGTACTGAACATAATCGAAGTCAGTAATGTCAGTGATATCGTCTCTGTTAAGAGCGTCCATAACATAGACAGTCTGAGGATCAGTAGTTCTACGGATCAGCGAGAAATTGCCAGCCGGGGTCTTTCTCTTCCCCTTCTGGTATCCCTTTGCACGAAGATCATCGATTGCACGGATGTCAACCTGAGAAGTACGAACTCTGGAAATCGGGCTCTTCTTAACCTTTGCAAGGACTCTTGTGATCCATCCCTGATCAGACGTAATAAGCTCCGGAGCTCCAGGATAAACTTCCTTATAATCAGGGAACATCAGATTGAGAGACGTTCTATTATCATAGACGTTCTTCTTATCATCGAATCCGGAAACAACCTCAGCAGTATCGGCATGCTCGATGCCCTTATCTTCTGCATACTGCGCAAGAGCAGACTGAAGAGACATTCCAGGCTTCTTAGCCATCTCAAGAATCTCTCCCTGCTCAGCGTGGGAAATGATGTCTCTCGTGTCTTTTGCTTCGTTGTTCTCACCGTCAAACACGTTGTGCTTCATAGTATCTTCTCCTTTTGTTTTTGTTTTTTCTTTTTCTTCAATCAACTTACCTACAAGGAACTCAACAACCTTCTTCTGCTTGTCAGTCAAAGTGTTGTAAACGTCCTCGACGGTTTCGTTACTGTCGTCATCTTCTTCTGCAGTCTTCTGATCTGCATGCTTTACATCATCTTCTTTTGCATCGGGCGACTTTTTATCCTTCTGCTCTTTGATGATCTGACCAACAATAATGGCGACCGCTTTCTTCTGTTTTTCTGTAAGCGTATCAAATACGTCCTTTACAGTTTCAGTATCTCCTTCATCATCTTTAGACTCTGGAGACTTCTTCTTTGTATCTTCGTCCATTTCGTCATCCTCTTCGTCTTCAGCATGACAAATATAAGGTTCTCCAAATCCACTAAAAATAGCTTCATCTTCTACTTCTTCACCATGCTCAAGAACCCAATCTACTTTTGCTGTTGGATCGGAACCACCAATAACCAGAGAAAGCTCTCTTATTCTTCCATGGACAATATCATTTAATTTCTTTCCAGCACGCTTAAGATGATTTGCAAATATGCTAAGAGAATCAACGTCTCCGTTCTTAATCAGTGACTTTGCATACTGTCCTGCTGGGGTATCATTGAATTTTCCATAGGCGTACATTCCTTCAGGACGTTTCTGAAGTAAAGCATGACCAAGAACCTGTCCGACATCATTATGGTTATGCATCCATATCAGAGGGACTCGTTCTCCATCCTGCTCATCAAAGCATCCTGGCTTAATGGTTGTTCCATCGCTACAGAGGACGTCATTTTTGGTGGCCCATCCAGCAAAATCGTAATCAGCCATCTTGACTACCTCCTATCATTTTATTAATTTCTTCTTCTGCTCCAGATGCATCAGCCTCACCATTTTGAGCATCAATCGCTTCTTTGCTTTGGTTGAGATTCGGATTGTCAAGGGTTTCAGCCTTCTCGGACTTAGACGGTCGGAAGCCGATCTCAGCTCTAAGTTCGTTAGAAGTCATAATTTCATTTCTTCTGAACTTATCAGCAATCTCAGCAAGCTTAGCAACTGGGACAAGCTTAAACGGATCTCTAAAGAACACAACAGACTGGCCCTGACTCCGAGCTGTTTTGCTCAAGAATTTCCGTTTAAACTCATCACAAATCGCCGAGCATATTGGAGCAATTGTATTGTTGTAATAGTTGATCATTACAGTTTCATCTGCAGAACCATCAAGAACAGCTTGGGTGAGGTAAAGCTGGTTATACAGCTGAGCTGTAAGATCTTTAACCTGTTCCCAGAGATTATTCTCTAGGGATCGGTTAAGCTGGGTGACGTGCTCTGTTCCATCTGTCCAAGCCACTCCGTACTTTGAACCGGCTAACTGGCTTTCCAGTTCTTTCCTTCTCTGATTTGCTTCAATACGTCGCTGCTCGGATCGAACAACATAAGGAAGCTGAATGATCAGATCAAGTTTTCCAGATGCAGTTTGGGAGTTTAGATCATCTAGTTTATTGATGGTACGAACTAGACGTTGCAGAGTACTGTTTGGTTCATTCATAGTGGCATAGAAAGGATTTTCAATGATTGCCACAGAAGACTTGGGAAGTCGGACGTCTTGATAGCGTCCAGTCCTCTCGTTATACAAATGAACCATCACCTCAGATGGATACCACTGCGTAATACGGCCAACCCGAAGCTCTAATATATTAAAGCGCTCGGAAAGCTCAGTTGGGTCATAATCGGTATCGGTTGGGACAACAGCGACACAACCCTCATCAAACATAGATTGCACCAAATCTTGCAAAAGTGCTTTTCCTGTCTGATCCGTATTCGCACTGATATTCAAACAATTGTTAAGACCGGAATCAACGGGAGCCGTATATGCGCCATTCTCGTCTACCATGGCATGCTCAAACGAAATCGCTGAGACATCAATTGCTATACGGTTGTAAATAGAGGCCACAATAGAGCGTTCATTTCCTCTGGAAAATCTTGCTCTATCCGGCCTGTAAGCGTAACTGTAATACTCGATCCCCGGTCCTTCTCGAGTTATTACATTTGTCGGATTTCTGCCTAAGAAGGCATTCCATCCTGATCGAAAACGTTGAATTACTGAAGGCATTATTCAAAACTCTCCTTATTCAACTTGTATGCAACAAAGGCATCCATCAATGCTGCTACAGCATCGATCTTTGCTTCATATGCCTTCTTGTACAGTTTCTTGTTTCCATTTGTATCCTCAAGCACAATACAGTTTCCAATTGTGTAAGAGAACAGTTTCTCATCAAATATCAAAAGCCGTTGTTCAGCAAGCTTCTTCAATTCTGTAAGAGGGACAGATTCCGTCTTTGCACCCTGAATGACTTTCTCTACTCCGAACTCTCCGTTCTCAGAGCACCACCTTGCTATGAATTCTCTTGCGTTGTATGGATCATAACCGACAGATCGAATATCATACTGATGAGCCTGGATATGTCTGTCCAGAACATCGTAGACATCCATCATGTCAAGAACAGTTCCGTTTAGAACAACAAGAGAACCCTCATCAATGAACTGCTGGTATTTCTCTCGCATTGCAGCAGGTAGTTTAGAAAGGGTGTATTCCGATATGAAGTCCAGAGTTTTTATTCCGAAAGCTCCAGTACGAAGCGGGAACATAAACGTAAAAGAACAGAAGTCACCGCCCATTGAAAGGTCACAACCCATAGAGCAAGGCATCCCGTCGTAATCTTGGTGCCGGAAGGGCTTTGTTTCTTCGTATGTGAAGAAGTAAGTGTATCCTTCCATAGGCAAACCAAAACGTTTTGCAAGAATATCATTGCGATCAGCTGGGCAATTCTCAGCTCGCTCTTTCTCCAATTCGTATGTCTCCCAGGTAACTGTCTTTCCAATATTTGGATTGGCTTTTAACCACATCTCTGGCATACCAACTTCTTTAATGTTGTCAAGCTGATACCACCAGATTGATGTGTGCGGATCATAGATTTCACCTTTAAGGATCTTTTCGAGATCCATTTTGATCGTGTCACCAATTCCATTTCGGACAGTTCCTTCAGAACTTGTAGCAACAATGATCCACCCATTGTTCTTAGTATTCTTTGAAGCTCCCTGACCTAATGTATTGATCGGGTTCTCACGAATCTCTCCTGAAAGCCACTCATCAACTGTCGATACTTTGTCTCGTCTACCCTGAAGCTTATCAATCGACATTGGGCGAATCTCGAGTAAAGAATTCGTTATGAAGTTCTGAATACCTTTCTTTGTTGCTGCTAACTTTTGCCGGTCTTTCTTTGATCCAGTGGTGTTCTGAAGAGAACCAAGAGTTAGCATCTTAAGAAGTGGTCCACGAGCTCTGGCAATGGCAGTACGAATCGGTCCTAATACCTCATCCGCCTGAGCCATTGTTGGAGCGGTTGTGCATTGAACAGTTGTAGATGTGTCTACTACAAGACTATAGAATTGAATGCAAGAATCGTACATCGTCTTGGCAGAACCTCTACCAGTTATGATGTACTGACGATTGACAAGCCTTTGTTTTACTTTTCTTTGTTCATAGCAGCCGCGTCCTTGCCCCAAACCATTTGGGTTCCAAACGGATCTTTCTATGAAGTAAAACCATCCGAAGATTTCCTCGCCCCAGAGTTTGAAGCTATCCAGCATGAAGAAGTCGGAACCATCAACGAGAGTCATTTCACTTTCGCAAAAGGCAATCCAACCCTCAACAGCGTTTTGATCAAAGTAGTATCTTTTATCAGCAATTAATCCGTCGATGCGGTTCATCTCTAGAGAAATCTTCCTATTGACTGGGATCTCCCCTCTAATAACTGCATCCCGGAATTGCTTGTAATACTTTGGAGTTGCAGTATTAGAAAGCATAGAATCACTCCAGCTTCGACGTCATAACAAAAGCGGTACCACTTATGTCTCCGTTATAAAACATGATCTCTGTAAATTCATTTGAACGATCAAGTTTTGTGGTTGCTTCGACTTTATCTCCAGAATGCAAAAACCCAATAACATTTGAAGGCTTAACTTCTGGAGTCGATCTTACATTGAGTAGAGTTTTAGGATCACCCGTTTTTACAATGTAAGTAAACTTTTTTGGTTTCTCATATGTCTTTTCTATAAATTTATTCGACATTTATTTACCCCGTTTTGCTCATTTTAATAAGCGTAGCAATAGACACCGCTGCTCCAGTAATAGCTCCAATAGTAATTGCTGTATCACCAACTTTATCAAGAGCTTTGTCTATCGCATATTGACTAGACTTAACATAATCATCGTTGTCTAGCAACATGTTATACTGATTTTCGAGACTCCTTCTGGCCACTGCATAACGGAGCTCATCGTCGCTATAAGATGAGAGATCTCTTTTTTTATGTTTGGGTCCTTTCTTAAAACTTTTAACCGTTTCAGATATACTTTTTGAGCTCTGTTGAATTGCTTTGAGGGATTGTATAGAATCAAACCCAGAATCTTTTCCAACCTGTATCCCAGCTTGCTTTGCAGCTTCTTTTTCAGATCTTGAGTGTCCGCCATCCCGAATAGGGTACGGTGGTCCATTTTGTTCACCCCATTTCATCCCAAGAACTCCGTGATGAGCAAGATAGTCCTCACCAACTTTTAAAAAATCATCCATCTTTCTCGCCTCTTTTGTTATACTTTTTATTCCAGTTGTTTATTACTTTGCAGAAGATGAATCACTGCCTCTTGAAAGATCACATCCAAAAGAACGATGCGACTCATTTTCTTTGTTCATGTAGTCACTTATTCTAAAAACTTTTCAGCTTTATGATCCTCAAGATCTTTTGAAATCTTTTCTTTTAATTCTTCTTTAGTCATATCATGTGGCCTCACTTAAAAGATTATTGTTTTCTATAGACCTTCCAATCTTTATCCGAATCCTTATCACTGTATTTCCATCCGTTACTTTCGGCAAGACGTTGGGAAGCGACATTGTCTGGAGCAGTTGTCCACTGCACCATCCCAAATTCATCTAGATTAACTTAAAAAGAAAAGTTCTGACTGGATTGATAATCATCTAGTTCATCACTTGTGTATATTCTATGCATCTCTTTTTCTCCTTACAAAAACAAAAGAGGCTGTGAAATACAACCTCTTTTTAGATTTACTTTAACAATCCCATTTCATCAAGTGCTTCAAATTTCGTTTCACCGTTGTTCATACGATCTCTAAGCTCTTTGTTTTCTTTATAGTTTAGTTCATGTTTAAGCTGAACTCTTCCTTGAACATCGTTGCAGTACACCGACAAACGCTCTTTTCTTGCTTGATGCTTTTCATCAACTCTATCATAAAGTCTTCTAACTTCTGATACAGTTGCTACTCCACATGTTACAATAGCAACAGTTTCCATCGGGTGCTCTGCAATCCACTGTCCAATTTGAATAGCTTTTTGCTTAGCATCAAATAAACCATCTTCAACTTTCTGCTTAAAGGTTCTAGTATCAACAACTTCAAAGTTTAAAACTGCCATAATTAGCCCCTTTCTATGAGTATGAAAATGTTTGTTATTATTACTCCATTAAGGGGGATGAAATATATGCGAACAATAAAAAAGAGCTTGCCAAACTAGCAAGCTCCTCTCTCTTATTTTATTGTGCAATAAACGGGTTCATCTTCATGGGTTTGAATAATATTCATCGCATCAAGAAAGTCAAGTTCCTTAATTTCACCTGTTGTTTTATTGATTGAATAATCATTAGTTGCAAAATCTCCTTGCGTTGTATTCGATATAGTATAAATATCTCCCCAATCAACAACAACATTAGTTACAATTTTCTCCTTAACATTCTTTTTAAAAATATTATAAGCCTCATTTGGTGATATCATTTTTATTGTCCTCCTTCATATAAAGCCATGATTTTTTAACTATTTCGAAGCTTCATAAGATCATTAATTCTATCGAGTATAATTGGAGAATTTGCCAGATTAGCAATATGAACTTCCCCCATTGGATTAAATGCTTTACCAACCTCTTCAAAGAAATTATTATCCCAAACAATTCCTTCACTAGAAGGTTGCCCTTCTATAACATGCACTTTATTACCTGATACACACCATGAAAAATAATGCCCAGACTGTTTGCCAACTAATTGATCTGGATATAAGATTCCATAACTGCCCTCGCCAAAAGATTTTAGCTTATCTTCAACCTTGTTAGAAAGCTCTTTCCTATTCGTACCGCTAATAGGTGCTTCCCATTTACCATTTTTAAAACATTGAATAAGCTTATTCGGATCATAGCCATTGCCAAGTGTCCCATCGCTTTTTACAGAGCGCATATGTTTTGGTACTTCAGACAGCGATTCATATTTATTACTACCTTCTACAAGATTCTGAATCACAGTAGTTGAGCATGACCCGCAATTGGTTCTACTATGCGATGGATTAATATTCTTTGCAAAAGATTGCAGTATCTTTGAATCTTGAGGAACAGTGACCTTTTTCTTATTTTCAAATCCAGGTATATCAGAAATTTTAGTTTTGGAAAACCCATCAACAAATTTATTTACAGATGTATCATTGTTAGATGCACTATAGGCTTTATATAACTTGTAACCTCCATATACTGCCAATACAGAAGCTGCCGTTATACCGACTCCAATGAGAACTTTCTTTTGAGTTGAAGAAAGCCCTGATTTCTTTGATCTATCTCCACTTTTATCATCAGCTTTCTTTTCTGAAGCCGAATAATCACTTTTAGAAAGAGGATACGGAGGCCCGTTTAAACGTCCCCACTTTTGTCCTAGAATTCCATGATGCGAAATTGAGTTTAGGTAATACTCATTGCCCATAACATGCTACCTCACTTGTTATTCTCCACTCGTAATCTGTGATTTGCTTATTAAGTGCATCTAAGGCAAATGAAGAAGCTGGAGGGTCAAACATAACTTTTACTTTCATTCCGACATACGTCTGGATCATGTTAAGACGAGGGGCAGATACAATCTTTTCCCAAGTCGTACTCTTGTCTGCTATCTCGAACCCTTCTTCTGGCCCCACACCTAACTGGTGCAATACAGAGAATGCTGTATTGATGTACAAAAGGATTTGGTCATCAAATGCTTCATACTCTGGAACAATTCCAAGAAGCTTTTTCATTGATGACAATATTGACTCATTCTTTGGTGCCATTTTAGAGTCCTCCTTTCGTTTAAATTTACTTCAACAATCTCACTTCCATGGTGTCTGATCGTTTGGTTTTCGTTCTATTGGTTTAGTTGGTGCAAGCGCTTTTAGATCGCCATAGTGGATCGCGTTATGTGTATCATAGTTAACGCATATGAGATTGTTTAAATCAAACACAATTGGATCATGATTCGTTATCTGCTCAATTGTGATTGGATTCAAATGGTGAACTAAAATATTGTGAAAGATTGGTCTGTCTGCTATTCCTAGATCACAGCCGTTATCCCTCAGAATGACTTTTTGCCTTACTGATTTCCATTGTGGAGATCTGTAAAGCATTTGGTTAAGAAGCCTATGCCCATTGAAAGTAAGCTCAGATGGTTTCCCATCCAACTTGCAGTATTTGAATCGTTCCTCAAATGTTGGAAACGTTATTAATTCCTGATAAGTTCTAGTCATATCGTTGAAATTAAAAAGAATAAGTATAGAATAAGTATATTGCTAATAGCATACAGATAATAGCTCCTACCGTTCTTCGTCATCTCCTCTGAAATATAAATACCAAAGCAAGAAAAGTAGCATCATTCTTCGTCATCTCCTCTATACCTCTTGAATGCTTCAATCGCATCGTTGTAGACTTTCTCTAGATGCTCGCTATCATCGATTGCTTTGACTTTTGCTCTCTTCAGATCAATGTCTGCACGCATTTCTTCTTGCGCCATCCGTTCTTTTTCAGAACCAAGACGTAAGAAATGAACAATCTCTTGAGAAGAAGCGGTGCCATTCCTGATTCTTTCCTCTGCTGCATCATATGCAAGGGCTATAAGTTCGTTCTCTCTACCCTCCATAGTTGTTGCAGTAGACTTTGGTGGAGATGTGACTTGGATACCAGGACTTTCTGCATCCTTTTTATTCTTTTTCATGGTGATATTGCTCCTTTCGTTACACTTTTGTGGTACTTTCGCAGAGGGTAAATAACTCTTAGGAGGACTGTAAACGACATTAGAAAGGAGCACAAGAACAAATAAGAAGCTCACCACAAACTTCTTAGACTTATTAGAGCATTTACCCCCTGCGAAAATATCAAAAAGTTGTCTTAAAAATCACCCCCGGAATTTTTTCAAACGACGCGCCGATGAGAGGGGGTGTGTAAATTTTCAGACCCCCCGGGGAGGTTTAAGCGATGGGTTAAAACCACGATCACTTCCGTCCCAGAGGTATCTGAATGAATAAACAAAAACATTTAATTTTAAATTGAAATTCATTTCATAAATTAATTACTTTTTGTTTTTATAGAGCAACAACAGCATACCATTACCAGTACCCTGCCATTGCTCTAATCATTAGAAGTTCACACAATCTTTTGGTGTAACAATTCTGTAGGCTGAAACGTATCTAAGCTCACCCCCGATTACTCCTAGGGCGAGTTCTTGTTCTCCAAGATCAGCGATTGCGCGGTCCATTCGATAGTCGTTCTCAACTTCGGTCAAGTTATCTGATGTCCCTGCAAACCGATCGAGACGCCCACAGGTATCATAACCATGGGACTGGTCCCAACTGAGCCAGTGCTGAAATTGTGTGAAAGGGTTCCACGGATTATCTTCGGTTGTAATCCAAAGATCTTTTGTATTTTCATTCATAAATTTATTCCTTTCAACACAAATTACTTAACAATATTTGAAACAGTTGAAGAAGAAACACCAACTGCATCAGCGATTTCTTCTTGTGTCCAACCTGCATTGTAAAGAGACTTAATTCTTGCTTGTTTTGCATCACTAATCTTATTTGTTTTTGGCAATGCTAACGACATGTAGGAATCTTTGTCTGCATTTGCAAGCAACGATTGAAGCATAGAATCACTAACAGCACCTGCATTAATTGCTTCCCACTGTTTCTCTGTAAACTTGATACGGTTCTTACCAGCACCAGTCTGCTTACGGGCATAGTCTAGTTCTTGCGCTTTCAGCTTCTTCTTGTGATCAGGTTCTTTGTAGTATTCTGGATTTGTATCTACAATAGAGTTGACCAAAGATGTTGCCAATAGCTGAGCTTGTCTTTCTCTTGGGGAGTTCTTCTGTGCTTCTACCAGGGCGTCCTTTAATTCCTTGACCTCCTTAGAGTATTTCTTAGCTGCCTCAGGAGATTTAACCTGACGAAGAGAAGGTGATATCGCAGCAAGACGAGCTTGATTAGCTAGAGTCTTCATATGGTTAGCATAGGTTGCATAAGCTTGCTCTACCTCAGTCTTATCCCTGCTGTACAGCTCTTCTGCATTCTTTGCGTCGCCCATCCTGGTAGTTTTGGTGGTACGGGCTACTTCCTTATGCCCCCACTTAGTCTTACCAGACCCTCTGTCATAGTAATAGCTTCCATCTTCGTTCTTCTTAACTTCTCCATCCCAAGTCGCCTCGACATAGGAACCATCAGGATTTCTTAAATATTTAGACCGGCGGCCCTTGTATCTATAGTCGGAGGGGGCTTCCACCTTTTCTACATACGGGGCATCTACAGTTGTACGCTTAGGGGGAGTATAAACTTTCTCACCCGTTATAGGGTTAATAGCTCCAGCACGATCCGCACTCCATTCCTGTCTTGCAGGCACATCTTTCTCTGCACTAGCACGAGAGATGAGTGTCGATGCTCCAGGCTTACCACCCGGATTATCCTGATACTTTTTGTAGAGTTCATTGATCTTAAGATCTTCTTTGGCTGCTTTATAGTTGAGCTCATGTTTCTGAGCATCAATGACAACCATGGCGTATCTTGTTGCCCTACTCAACTCATCCGGATCATTGCAACCTTTTACATACATATCCGTAATAAGATTGGTGATCTTGCCCATCTCAATACCCTTTGCTTTTGTGGTCTTGAAATAAGCATACGTCGGATGTTCTTTTCCATCAGGACCGACTGCTTTCATACTACTGAAACGCGGATTGTCTACACCATACGAAGCAGTTGGATCAAAGCCATCCAGATGCGGAAGCTTAGGAGCTCCTGTTCCAATACCTTTAATCTTTACAGAAGAAACGAACTCACCATTTGCATTCTTCTTTGTCATCGGAATGACGATGCACGTATCACCATCAAAGTCTGCACCACTCAATTCAGAAGCTGTATGCGGGTTAACACCAATAGCATCTTTGGCACGATTCATGAAGGACTTAGCTTCTTTGTTGTTATTGTTAACAGTACAAATCGGTATCTCGAAAGGTCCTTCATGAGGGAACCGAACCAAAGCAACTGTTGTTCCAGTAGGTAAATTCGGATAGAAAACCTCTGTATTTTTAAGCGAAGGAACTGACAGCAACACTGCATACTTTTGACCAGCAATTGGAGCTGCTTTCAGATCAACTGCTGCTCGATCACATTCATCAGCAAAGTCAATAAGAGCTCTTCGTTTTACAAGAGGATTGTTGATTGATTCAATATCTGCAAGTCTATCTTCTCTTGTTTGTGAGTCTAGTTTTAACTGCTGTTTTACAAGAGGAAGACCCTGCTTTGACAAGAACTGAGAAGGCAGATTCTTTGAGTAGTCTCCAAATCTTCCTTCAACATGAGCATCATCTTTTGTAGCACCAACAAAGTTAATTGCAGATCGAATGTCAGTGGCATTACCATCTTTATCTCTGATAACAGTTGGAACAATGGTCGTACCAAAAGGATTCTTTGCTAACTTTGTGTTGTCATTAGCATCCATCTCCATTGGCTTAAGAGCTTTGTTAACTCCTTGAGCTTCTGACTTGTTAGAGTTAACTACAATATCAGTTCCTTCTGGAATGTTCTCATCATATACAGCCATTCCTTTGATGTATCGGTTTCCTTCTACACCAATTCGAACCTGTGCATACTTTGCATTACCTAAAGAAAGATCTGGACTAGCTGCGACTAAGTTACCATTCTCATCACGAACTGCCCGGATCTGAACCATTCCGTCTCTGTCTCTTCCACCTTGCTCGTCATATCTAATTTTAATTCGATCCAGAGAAACTAATGGCGGATCACCAATTCCTCGTTCAGCATTCATTATGGAGATATCATTATCTTTATCAGTTGGGTCTGCAATACGCTTAATATCTTCTGGATGCTTCCATATCGGAGGATCATTCTCAGAACCAGGAGGACAAAGAACTACAAAAGGAGTATTTCTTGAAGGGTCCTGAACCTGTCGTAAATAAGCGTTCTGAACTGTATAACCTTTTTTCTTCAGCATCTCAACAGCAGTATTCAAGCCATCTGCTGAAGTCCCAAGAGTATACTCAACGCCTTTACCAATATCAATATAACCAAGTTTCTTGGATTGCTCTTCCAGTTCATTTGCAACTTCTGTAACCTTATTGACTTTGTTATTGTCAATGGTTTTACGCATTGCACGAATAGATGATTCATTATACGTTTTCTCATCATTGCTCATCATTCTTGCAATCTGAGTGTCTGTATAATGTTCTCCTGTTTCTGGATTAATGGATTCATCATACCATTTGAATTCCGCATAAATATCTTTTCTTCTGTTCTGTGAAGCTACAGAATATTCTGCTCTCAGACGATTGATGTTTCCTTTAGGTTCACCAGTCTTTGGATCAATAACTGGATTTCCTTTTGAATCCAGTGTATAAAATCCAAAATGTGCTGCTATCTGTGATTCGGATAGATCAGGATTTAAATCTTTATACTTCTTAATTCGATTATATAAATCCCAATCATGCTGGTGCTGTCTGTTCCCAGTTCCCCAAGCATATCTACCTGAACCAGGCCCCGGAGGGTTTTCGTCATGCGCCTTCCCGTAGTGCGTAATTGAGTCCGCAGATGCTACGTCTAGGAGCTCTTCCAAATACCAATCTACTCCATACATGTTAAACCCCCTTGAAGTTACTCTGATAGTATTTATCCAAAGCGATGATCTTGTTCATTACTGGGACAATATCAGGAGCTTTTGGTTCACCTGTGAGAATTTCTCCGTTTTGATAAATGCAAAGTGTTATCTCTACGTCTCCTGGTTTGATGTGATATTCCAAAAAGAAAAGAGCTGCATAAGCAACTAATTGATCAAGGCTTGCAGGGGTCTTTCCAGTCTTAAGATCATGAATCCGTAATTCTCCCTTAACAGGATTAAAACGAATAGCATCAGCAGTGCCAAATGCATAATCAGAATATTTCAGAACCTGCTCTGCCCGCATATCCCAACCGATTGCATCTTTGACATAAGGCGCAAATGTAGAAACGTAATTTGATGGATCATAAATGTTTCTTGGAATATTATCTTTGAACAACTTAAGATCAATCATCTTCTGAGCTTCTTTTGGAGTGACCCGAATTCGTGCTGAAATCAAATCTGCTGCCAACTCATGAATAGAAGTTCCAATTGTGGTTGCATAAGAAGATCGAATATAATTCTCAAATTGCTCAGTTGAGTAATCCGGTTTAATAATGTGTCTACTCGGACTGATTAAAGCATGCATGTCTTCTTTTACTTCTGGATGGCTATGGAATATAAATTCTTTATTCATACGTAAACCATCCTTTCAAGTCCGTAATGACTTTCTCTTTGTTCTCCGGATAAATGAAACGGGCAAATGCCCAATCATCAAACTTTGAAACATAGTAATCTTGGTTTGGTTGATGATGAGAATACTCAGAACGCTTGCATTCCAGCATCGCATACTTGTCTCTATAGAAAAGTACGAGATCGGGTTGACCCTGCTTATAAGAAGCATCCTGTTTCATAATCTCAATTCCAGGAAAAGTATCTTTTAATTCTTTGATTAAGTTCCTTTGGAATTCTGCCTCCCTCATAGTTTGTCCTCCTAAAAAAAAAGAAAATGTGGTGAAATTAGTAAGGAGAAAGAACTCAATTAAGAATTCTTCCTCCCTACTAAGCGAGATGAAAAAGTCACTACATATATATATGTAAATTAGTTAAATGATGCTGTGATAAGAAGCACGTTGCCTGAGATTATGAACTCTGTACTCTGGAAGCCATGCAGAACATATAGAAATCTCTTTTCTTGAAAGCCATATAAGATTGCTGGAAGAATTATTTGATGGATCACCGTCAATATGAAATATCAATGGTCTTCCAATCGGGTCATCATTGAACACAAATAGATTAGCGATGATACGATGCACATAGTATGTCCTTCTCCCTAGTTGCACAACCGGATACTTTCCAACGATTGATGGCTTTAATTCCCTGAGACCGTCTTTCGTCTTTCGGAATATCAATCCTTGATCAGAAGCAACGTAACCAGAGTGATTTTCAATTTCTTTAATCATTCTGTAGCAAAGCTCCTTTCATTAAAATTTCGTTTTTCATGTAATGCTTTTTGGATCGCCAAATCAATTGGAGAATAGGAAGACAAGTAATAGTAATAAAGAATATCATACGGACTATTACTTCTATCAATTCTTCCAGATGCTTGCACAGTTGTTTTATAGGAGTAGTTGAGACTATAAAATATCATTGTGTTAGTGGTTATGCAGTTCCATGCCTCACTACAAGAGTTGTACTGACAGAGATAAACCCACTTATTTCCTTGAGGAACTTCTTCATGTTTTTCTCCATTCCACTCTGTAAATTTGTAATGGATCTTTGAAAAAGTTTCTCTAAGTAGTTCAAGTTCTGGAGAGTAATTGTAAAAGATGATTGCAGTTGGATGCTCCTTTAGAATATCAATGAGATGATTAATTCTGTCTTCATCTTCATTCACAACTCTTCTGAGTAGATAGCAAAGTTTTCCAGATTCTTCAATCGGCTCATTATCAAAATAATTCCATCTCTTTTTCCAAATGATTTTATAGTTTTCTTTGGAATAATTACATCGAATGATTTGAGATTCTCTATGGATTTTTCGTTGAGAATCCATGATTACATACATTTGTCTTCGGTAATAATTTAATGTTCCTGTGCCTATATAATGGTCAACAACTGGATACTTCATATAAGGTTTAAAAACAACATGGCGCATATTAAACTCTGTTTTGTTTTTGAAATATCCATTTGCAATAAAGAGAGAAACCAGATCATTATAGTTGTCTGCTGGTGTCGCAGAAAGCATAATCCATCTGTTTTTCTTTGCTATCTTTATAAATGCTTTTGACCACTTTTTTCCAGAAGTAGTTTTCTGTTCATCGAATATAAAAAGAGCACCATAAACATTTACATACTTCTGTATGCAATTCCACGAATCAACTACGACTTTAATTTTTCCTTCAGAAAGAGAGATGTCTGTACTGAGTCGGAATGGAAGCATCTCCTTATCCCAATCATGAGAATCTCGTTTTCTTGCAGTTGTGATGATGTAGAGATCTTTCTTGATCTTTGGCGGAGACCACCTTCCTTTTGAATTAATCTGCAGGGTTCCTTTTAATTCATTAAGATACATGTAAGCAAGGCTGGTCCTGCTCTTTCCGCTCCCAGTTCCTCCAACAAGAACACATCCATTATGCATCTTTTTCAGAGCTTCTATTTGACTCGGATAAAGTTCCAGATTCGGCATTTGATTGCACCTTAGTTTCTTCGTTAGGTTCCAGAATTGTTGTAATATGTGAGCATATGTTATGTGTAACCATTAACACAAGTTTCCAAGCATCTTCTGCAGAAATCATCTGCTCTAATTTATCTTTCTCAAAATTATAAGAAAGTACTGAATGATCATGAATATAATTGCTTACCTCTTCTCCAGTTATCATTTTGTTTATCCTTTCAAATGATTCCAATCCAACAAAGCAGAATAGGTTGTACAGTAATAAACTTTTGTCATCGGTGGCATTGGATAGGATGGGCTATTACGATTGACCTCAAACCAATCTCCATACTTACTTTTTGCAAATGTAATAACAGCAGGCTTTATTGCGTTTTTATAAAGATTGGATTCCTTAAAAACTTCTGTATAGAAATACTTTTTCTTTTCAGAAACATTTCTTGTGTCAGTATAAATATAAAACCATCGTGGCATTTAATTCCTCCTTACATAAATTGGGCCTTTTAGACTCATGCCCAGGAGTTTTGTATGATTAGAAAGGAGCAGTCATATCATCGTTCTCGTTTGTGTCGCCAACGCCCATGTCGTCTGCATCCGCAATCTCATCCATTGCCTGCCACTTCTCCTGAATCGGGTTAAGCTGAGGAACAATTCCGATAAGATTTGCATAAACAGGAGTATGTTCTGCTGACGAACCAAACCAGAAATTCAGGCTCATATCAACCGACTTTACAGTCATGCTATCAACCCTTGAGTAGAGATCTGGGGTGAGTTCTTCTCTCTTTCCATTCTTCTTTTGAATATAAATTACAGGCGGATTCTTAGACGTTGTTGTGTTAACTTTGACAGAGATAAAATACCATTCCGGTTCTTCTCCAGAATCAAGATCACCACCATACGGAGTGACCTTAACGTTATTCTCCTCAAATATCTTTGCCTGATCCTTCTTCATGAAAAGACAGAAGTTACGATTTCCTTCTGAGTTAACAATCTTTCCAGTGATCTTATTCTTTCTCTCTGCTCCTCCAAGGTTTCTCCATGAGCCGCCTCTGAACTCAAGTTCTGTTGCATCTTCTACATAAATGTCTCTTCCGTTTGTTGTGATTTTCATTGCTTAGTCCTCCTTTAAGACTGTTGATAAAATATAAAAGAAAAGAGCCCATGAGAAATCCTCACGAGCTCTTAACTCCAAGCTAAAAATATCAATATTCAGTTTTGTTTCTTCGGATAATATCTCTTATTACAAAAAATATATTTGCCAAATAGGTGAACGGCCATACAAGCGATAGTATAATCATTAAAAGCATCTTATTACGAAGCCTATAATGATCCACAATCATTACTTCTACCGCACCCGCTAGCGCACAAATTGTTCCGCCAAGATACATCCATAATAAAATAAACATATATTTTTACCTCCTATTAGGGGAGTAGAAATAATTACGATGCCGACTCAGGTGGATTCATATCAAATGCAAAATCATCTGTTTCTGAAAAAGTATTAAAATCGCCGAATTCATTAATCAGATTAACTGTTTCGTTTATTTTATCTTTAAAGTAATCATGATTAATATAATTCTCAAGCTTTGCAGATTCTACATAGTTTGACTCCAACCATTCATAGCCTTTGGTTCCTTGAGCGGCATTACGTTTTCCTTCTGCATTGACACTATAAAGTTTTCCGCCATGAGAAGCCATAGGAGTGAATCGTCCGATCCTCCCTATAAAGTTGTCTGCCTCGTTTTTGCCTCCTTCGTTGAATATCAAATGAAGTGCTCCTTTGTTGACAGAAATTGTTTCGCAAAGGTCTTGGAATTCTACTTTTTCATGAGTAAAAAGATTCTTAAGCACCGATGGTTCTGCAAATGTATCACCAGTTACAGTCCAGCCTCTTAGATGTTGATTCTTGGGTCGTTCTGCTTTTTCGTTATCTTCAGGGA
>Ga0256406_1001330_pt1 | contig 40467 bp, 35 predicted proteins | sample RumenRJG_03DNA_FD_185986 | JGI IMG/M metagenome (GOLD analysis project Ga0256406, IMG submission 185986) | Bovine rumen microbial communities from Lethbridge, Alberta, Canada - RJG_03 | ecosystem: Host-associated > Mammals > Digestive system > Stomach > Rumen | place: Canada: Alberta | collected... | reverse complement strand
CACGCCACTGCGGTCCTTATACACAAGGTCGGTCATGTACTGTTTGTCAATGGTAGGATGGTTGTAGGACATTCCTACGTTGGCACCCACACGCCACTGGGCAAAAGCCAGCGAAGGCAGCATCAGTGCCAGGAAAGCAATTGTTTTTTTCATGTTAGTTTGTCTATTAAGTTAGTACTCAATCGTATTTGATAAAGATTGCTGCAAAGATACGCTTTTTTTACCGAATAATCAAATATTTGTCCTAATTTATTTGAGAAACAAAAAATAACGGCTCCTGAGGCAGATGCGCTTCGGGAGCCGTTGAAGGGGTTATAAGGGGCTGTTAGTCCTCGTCGTCCCATGAGAACGCGCGCGACAGCTGTTCGTCGGCACCGGCCTCTTCTTTTTCGTTTATGTCAAGGGTGAGACTGGAACCGCCGCCTTTTGGATCGCTAGCCATTAGCAACTGAGTCTGGATGATTCTCACTACCGTGGTCTCTGGCTGAATATATATCTTTTTCATAATCCTCTTCAGTATTTTAATGTTTAATGTTTAATGTACCAACACTTTTTTGCCATTCACAATATACAAGCCCTTCTTTGGCTTCTCTATACGGCGACCCTGCAAGTCATAGATGGCGTCAGCCATTTCCGTGCTTTCTGTGATTTCTGTGTGACCTACTCCTGTCGGTGTGCCCTCTTCCTCGAAGTTGAGCACAAGGCCACGTGAGCTGGGGGCTTTTTTCAACTGCAGGTAGGCGCTGTAGGGTTTCAGGGTGCCTTTACCACTGAGCGGATAGAAGCCCACATTGCCGTTCTTCTTTGCCAGGATATAGTTGGTGAAAATACCGTCGGTCTTGTCAATCTCGGTAGCCTCTATCACATGACGAAGTAGGTTGTTGTTCTGGTAATCTTCTGGGGCCTCATCCTTGACAGTAGGAACGATATAAGAAGTAGAGGGCTCGCCGCAGAGCACCATACCCGTCAAGCCCGCAGGCTTATAAGTGCGTGTCAGCGTGATATTGCCATTGCCATCAGCATCGCTCAGGGCCACGTAGGCACTCAGACCGCTGACGTTGGTAAAGTCGAGAGAGTTCACACCACTGTAGGTCATGATACCAATGCTGTTCATGGTCAGCTTGACGCTGAGCAAACCCTTGATATCGTATTGAGGCATATGGTGGGCAAGTAAGGGTGATCCCATCAGCGCGTCACCATTCACATAGAGACCTTTGTTGTCTGAGCAATTGATGCTGCCGCCATTGACGGTCAGGTTGCCATCCTTGATATAGATGCCATATTCGCCGCCATGTGCGCTGACGACGCCACCGTTTACAACGAGGTTGCCGTAATTAACATATAAAGCCTTACCCGACGCATTCGCAACATTGACCGTAAGCGTGCCGGTGTCCTGACTCTGGCCGTAGATGCTGAGATTACCTGTGGCATAAATACCATAGCTACCACTACCGTTGACGGTAAAGCTGGCGCCGTCGCAGAGGATGAGGTGGATATTCTTGTCCTTGATAGTAAGCACTCCATTAATGGTGACCGAGCCGCAGACAGCGTACCACTTCTCGTTTATGTTTTCGTCGCCGAGGGTGACATCGCCTTCGTGACTCTCGATGACGGTAAAGTTGGTGCAGGTCTGCTCGATGCCGTCGGCATCGATGTAGGTAACCTCGCTGCTGATGCTGGCGTCGGCATTGGGCATCTGGAAGGTGGCTTCACCATTGGCGTCAGCCATGTAGCGGTCGGTGTGAGCCTCGCTGTCGCTATAGGTGACGACATAGCGGCTGACGCTAGGCGCGCCTCCGCTCAGGGTAATAGGCTTACCCGCTGCCGCCTGCGTGGTGCTGGCAGTGAGGCCGTCAGCCAAGGTGATGGTGTGCAGGGTGCCGATGGTGGCCTCGCCGCTGGCATTAAGGCCGATGCCCTTGCCATTGGGATTGGCCAAAGTGAAGTAGTCCTCAGGGTCTTCGCCGCTCATATAGGAACTCCAACCACTGGTGATAGTGGCCTTGCTGTCGTGGGCGTCGATGATCATGCGGGCGGTCTGTGAGGGGCTGATAGCACCGTCGATGACGTAGGTCATGTGGTCGTGGTTCAGGATGTCGCTGGGGCTGAGGTTGCTCCATGTGCCGTTGCTGGAATCGTAGGTACCCTGCTGGTTACCACCGATGTCGTATGTGCCGCTCAGGTGTACGTTAAAGGTGTACGAGCCATTGTAACAGCCGATACCTGCGGCGCCGTAGCCGGTGGTTCCGCAGTAGTTACCAGTAATGCTGCCGCCGGTCATATAGAAGTCGCCACTGCTGCCGAAGAAGATGGCGCTGCCGGTCCGCATATTATTGTCGTTGACAAGGTTGGCAGCATTGTCGGTGATGGTGCCGCCACTCATATAGAAGTTACCATAGAGGTAGATGGCTCCGCCCTGATACTGAACGCGGTTTCCGGTGATGGTGCCGCCCTCAAGGCGGAGGGTTGCGCCATTGGTGGCATTGATGCAGCCTGCGCCGGTAGTGCTCCAGCCGCCGGTAATGGTGCCGTTAGTGCCGCTGTCGCGGATGGTGAGTGAGGTATTGGAGCCAGAGACGCGGATGACGCAGCCGATGCTGCCGTAGTTGAGGTTGTTCGTCTTGGCCTCAGTCAGATGACGGTCAAGGGTATGGCCGTTCAGGTCGAGGATGACTTTTCGACCGCCCTCCAGATTAAGGTACGTATCGCTGGCCTCGGCGGTAATATCGGCCGCGAGGGTAATAACGGTGGGATTGTCGGCGTCGGTGCTGGCATTACTGAACGCCGTCTGTAGAGCCGCCCAAGTGACGGGACCGAGTTCAGCGTCAGCGCAATAGAGGATGCCGTTATAAGTTATACCGTCGCCGCTGATGGGCCCCCAGCCGTCGGGGGCGGTGGTTGCGAGGGCGAGGGCAGCTCCAGCCTTGTCGCCGTAGTTGGTGGCGATGTTGGTGGTGACAGGTTCGTTGCTGCCGATGGTGCGGCTACAGTTGTAGTAGTAGTTTCCGCTGTAGTTGAATGTATCCCAGAAATTACCGCTGATGATGCCGGCATAGGTATCGCTGGTGTAGTTGGACGTAACGCTGGAGTTTATGACTAAGCAGTTCTCGATGTTGACACCAGTATTATCTGGTGCGCCAACGAGAACGCCAACAAACATCCAGCCCGTGATGCTGGCCTGGTCGATGATAAGGTTACGGATGGTGCAGACGCTCTGGAGTGTGGAGAAGAGACCGACTCTGCTATCACTGGGCTTGCTGATGGTGAAGTTTCGGATGGCGTGTCCGTTGCCGTCGAACGTGGCACCGAAGTTGTCAATCGTTTCGATTGTGACACCGTTCATGTCGAGATCGTTCTCTAATCGGAAGAACTTCTGGTAATAGGTATTGCTCTTGCTATTTGTGACGAGGGTCACGAGGTCATTAGTTGTCTTGATAAGCCAAGGACTGGCGCTGGTTCCAGCGCCGTCCCATGCCCATACTGTCTGGCCTGCCATTACCATTAAAATAACGAACGTAAATAAGAATCTAATTATGGACTTCTTATCCTTCATGTTGTGAATGTTTAGTTGTTTCATTATATATTATTATTTATAATGGTTATTATTTTGCTATTGAGGGATGATGATTAGGTTAGTCATGCTGCCGTATCTGCCATAGGATATACACAACATACCCCACGAGGCCGATGTAGATCGTCGCGAGAGGTATGCTAAGCCATAATGGCAATGAAAGGAACTCATGCATGCTGATGATTATGGTTTATGTGTGAGTTAATATTTAATTATGACGATGCAAAAATAGGAATTATCTGTGATAATGGGTGTCCAAAAAACGCCTTTGGTGTCAGAAAAACAGGGGTAAGGTGTCTAAAAAACGCGTTTTTCTGACATTTTATCTTCATTTTGGCAGATATTTCGCAAGAAATGATTACTTTTGCAGTCCGAGACACTAATGTCTTGACTTCTTTAACTCCTTAACTCCTTAACTCCTTAGAAAGAAAATGATTACAACAGGAGAAATGCAGATTAGCGGTATGCTGACAATGACGGTATTGTCGGTGATGCTGGTGATATGTGCTCCGGGGCGCTCCACCCGTCGTATCAGTTTTGCCAAGGCACGCTGGATGATGGCAGGAGGCACGGGACTCATAGCGCTGCAATTTCTGCTGCAACATGCCTTCGGATTCCGACAGATGGGCGTCACACAGGCGGTATGCTGCAACCTGCTGTTCTTCACCCCGTCGTCGCTGCTCTGCAGTATGTCTATCCTCTACATGCAGCGTCAGGGAAAGGTGAGCTGGAAGGAGTGGCTCATAGGCAGCAGCATCTACGCCCTGTCGGCCGGTATATTAATAGGTACGGCAGTGCTGGACGGCGTGCCCTTCAGGGAGGAGTCGATGGCGCTGCGCATAGCGGAATATGTGAGTTCGGTGCTCTACGTGGTGATGCAGACCTATATCTTCTCCATGCAGTATAAGGCCTACATGCGACTGGAGACGGCGGTAGATGAATACTACGACCGCAGTCGCCGCGACCTGTTTGGCTGGATGGGACTGAGCATGAAGACCATGGCGCTGATGGTATTCCTGGTGCCGCTGGTCATCTTTATGCAGGGCGCCCCGCTGGTACTCTTCTCCATCAGTTTCTTCTTCCTGATCTCCTACTCTACCATCAGCCTGTATACCTACGGGGTGAGTAAGGACGTGGAGAGAGTGGAAGAGGCGGAAATGAGTGAAGAAGGAATAGTGAATAGTGAAAAATTTGCTACCGCAGCAGAGTCTGCACTTGACACACCTGCGGAAGCAAATTTTTCACTTTTCACTATTCACTCTACCCTTGACAAATGGATAGAGAGCGGTCACTACCGGGAGCACAACCTGACGCTGAGCATCGTGGCACGCCAGATGGGGGTACCGCAGAAGCAGCTGCAGGAATGGCTCAGGCAGTCAGAATACAAGAAACTGGCAGGACTGGTGAGCAGTCTGCGCATCAAGGAGGCACAGCGCGTGCTGATAGAGCACCGCGACTGGTCGGTGGAGAGCGTGGCCGACTACTGCGGCTTTAACGACAGGAAATACTTCCACCAGGTGTTCCAGCAGTATACGGGCACCACACCGGCCAAGTTCCAACAGAATAATTAAAATCATTTTTATATATATTATGAAACTGAACGACATACTGAGCGGCCAGTTGAATGCCGCAGAATGGGAAGCCAAGGGCTACGAGCTTCCTAAGTTTGACATCAAGGCCCTTCGCGAGAAGACGGCCAAGGAGCCCACATGGGTACACTTCGGTGGTGGCAACATTTTCCGTGCATTCCCCGCAGCTATCCTGAACGACGCGCTGAACACGGGTAAGTACGACCGCGGCGTCATCGTGGCCGAGACCTTCGACTTCGAGGTGATCGACAAGGCATACGCTCCCTACCAGAACCTGTCGCTCTGCGTGAACCTCTGCTCTGACGGTTCGATAGAGAAGAAGGTGATTGCCAGCGTGACAGAGGCCCTGAAGGCCGATCCCCAGTTTGAGGACTGGAACAGACTGGTGGAGATTTTCCGTAACCCGTCATTGCAGATGATCTCATTCACCATCACGGAGAAGGGATATACGTACAACGAGGCCGACCTGGCCCGCGGACTGAAGCCCGTATTCGCCATGGGTAAGGTGTGCGCCCTGCTGCTGGAGCGATTCAACGCCGGACAGCTGCCCCTGACGGTGCAGAGCATGGACAACTGCTCGCACAATGGCGACAAGGTGAAGGCTGGCGTGATGGCCTATGCTGAGCGCTGGGTCAGCGACGGACTGGTGCCTGCTGCCTTCCTGGCTTACCTGAAGGACGGGAAGAAGGTGACGTTCCCCTGGTCAATGATTGACAAGATTACGCCACGTCCGCACGAGAAGGTGAAGGAGCTGCTGGCTGCCGACGGCTTTGAGGACAACAACTATATCGAGACGGAGAAGCACACATTCACGGCACCTTTTGTGAATGCCGAGGAGGTGCAGTATCTGGTCATCGAGGACAACTATACCAACGGTCGTCCCCCACTCGACCTGGGCGGTGCGCTCTATACCACACGCGACACGGTAGACAAGGTGGAGACGATGAAGGTGACCACCTGTCTGAACCCGCTCCACACGGCCATGAGTATCTATGGCTGCATGCTGGACTACACGCTGATTTCTGCCGAGATGAAGGATGAGGACCTGCGTGCCTTTATCCAGAAGATTGGTTATATGGAGGCTATGCCCGTGGTGGTAGATCCGGGTGTGCTGAACCCCTATGAGTTTATCGGTGCCGTGATCAACCGCCGTCTGCCCAACCCCTTCATGCCGGATGCACCCCAGCGTATTGCCTGCGACACGTCACAGAAGTTGCCTATCCGCTTTGGTGAGACGCTGAAGAAGTATATTGCCCGCGGACTGGACAAGAGCAACCTGGTGCTGATTCCGCTGACGCTGGCCGGATATGCCCGCTACCTGAAAGGACTGAAGGACGACCTGACCAGCTTTGAGCCCTCACCCGACCCCATGCTGGCAGAGCTGCAGGCTATCGTGGCTCCGCTGGAGATTGGCAAGGCCGATCAGGACTGGAGCTGTCTGAAGACGCTCTACAGCCGCAAGGATGTGTTTGGACTGGATCTCTACGAGGCTGGTCTGGGTGAGCAGATTGAGGGAATGGTGAAGGAACTGTATGCCGGCAAGGGTGCCGTTCGTGCTACCTTGCATAAATACGTGCTGGCAAGATAATCTTTCGGTCAGTACAGATACAAGGAAGGGCCTCAACGACATGGTTGAAGCCCTTCTTCTTTTTTATTGTGTGTCTATTACTTGACGACGGTGAACTTGGCGAACTTCAGGAGCAGCTGTTTGGTGCCCACATTACGGAACTCGACCGTGGCTTTCTCGTTGTCGCCGGCACCTTCCAGTTTCACCACGGTACCGATACCAAAACGCTGGTGCTCAATGACGGCACCTTCGTGGAGGGAATGGGGCGCGGATGAGGACTGAGCGCTGACGGCTGAGGTCTGGCGGGTGCTGGCCACGGGCTTGAAGCGTCCGCCACTGGCGATGTTCAACTGGCGCTTGAAGCCCTCGCTGAAGGGGTCGACCTTAGGCTCCGGACGACGGGGGGCCACCTGACGGGGCTTGGGGTCGGCACGGAACTGGGTGGCCACGGGACGGGGGTTCTGCATCCACTCGGGACCCTCGGAGGCACGTTGCCAGGGCAGGCGCTGGGCCGACTGGTCAAAACTGCCCAGAGTGCCCTCTACATGGAGCAGCGAGGGGTCGATATCCTTGATAAAACGTGAGGGCGTGTCGTACTCCATGCGTCCGTAGCGGAAACGGTTTTGCGCACAGGTCAGGATGCAATGGCGCTCGGCACGGGTGATGGCCACATAGAGCAGGCGTCGCTCCTCCTCGAGCTCGCGCATGCTGTTGGTGCACATGGGCGACGGGAAGATATTCTCCTCAAGGCCCACGACGAAGACCGTGGGGAACTCCAGTCCCTTGGCGGAATGGATGGTCATCAGCGACACCTTGGGCTGGTCGGCATCGCCCTCGCTGTCGAGGTCGGTGAGCAGTGCAACCTCCTGCAGGAAGTCGCTCAGGGCAATCTGGTCGCCCTGGTCCTCCTCACGACGGCTCTCCACGAAGTCCTGCATAGCGGCGAGGAACTCCTCCAGGTTCTCCTGACGGGAGAGGTCCTCGGGGTTGCGACTGGAATAGATCTCCTTGGAGATGCCGCTCTCCATGATGATGGCGTGGCCCAACTGGTAGGCATCCTCGCCATCGAGGCGCATGCGCCAGCCGTCAATCAGCTGACAGAAATTATTGATCTTGGTGAGGGTGCCCTTGCTGACATCGAGATGGGCCGGCTGGGTCATCACCTCCCAGAGCGACTTGCCTTCCTTCGAAGCCGTATCCACAATCCTGGAAAGCGTGGTGTCGCCAATACCGCGCGTGGGATAGTTGATGATACGCTTCAGGGCCTCCTCATCATTGGGATTGACCACCACACGGAAATAGGCAATCACGTCCTTGATCTCCTTGCGCTGGTAGAAGCTCAGGCCGCCATAGATGCGATACGGGATACCGTCCTTGCGCATCTGTTCCTCGAAGGAACGGCTCTGGGCATTGGTGCGGTAGAGGATGGCAAAATCGCTGTATTCGCATCCCTCCTCACGACGGATACGACGGATATCCTTGCACACGATGATGGCCTCTTCCTTGTCGCTATAGGCAGGTTTAAGCTGGAGCTTCTCGCCCTCGTCATTCCGACTGAAAACGTCCTTGGGAATCTGTCGTTCGTTCTTGCGAATCAGACTGTTGGCAGCACGCACGATGAGCTGCGTAGAACGGTAGTTCTGCTCCAGTTTGAAGAGACGGGCATTATCGTATGACTCCCTGAAGCTCAAGATATTATCGATATTGGCTCCACGGAAACTATAGATACTCTGAGCATCATCGCCAACGACGCATACACGCTGTCGCTCACGCGTCAGCTGGAGCACGATTTTCTGTTGGGCGAAGTTGGTATCCTGGTACTCATCGACCAGCACATACTGGAAGCGCTCCACGTACTTGCGGCGCACTTCCTCATGGTTCTCGAAGAGCAGGAAAGTCTGCACCAGGAGGTCGTCGAAATCCATCGCGTTAGCCTGTCGGCAGCGCTCGGCATAATGTACGTAGATCTCGGCCACCTTGGGTTTCTTGGCATCATAGAGCGAGCACTTCACGAAGGCATGGGGCAGGATGAGATGGTTCTTGGCCATGGATATCTGGTCGCTCACGCTGGAGGGCTTATATACCTTGTCGTCGAGGCCCATCTCCTTGATGATACTCTTCACCAGCGAACGGGCGTCGCTCTGGTCGTAGATCGTGAAGTTGGAGCTATACCCTATCCGCTCGGCCTCGGCCCTGAGGATACGCGAGAAGACGGAATGGAAGGTGCCCATCTGCAGGTAGAGGGCCTGATGCTGACCTACCAGCCGGGCAATACGCTCCTTCATCTCGCGTGCCGCCTTGTTGGTAAACGTCAGGGCCAGGATATTCCAGGGTTTCAGTCCTACCTGCTCCATCAGATAAGCAATCTTATAGGTCAGCACACGCGTTTTTCCGGAGCCTGCACCAGCAATTACAAGTGAGGCACCATCGCAATATTCCACCGCTTCGCGCTGACTATCATTGAGTTGTGAAAGTATGTTGTCCATATCGTTAAAATTCGTCTGCAAAGTTAATCATTATTTATAAAATAAAAGCCACTTTTTCACGTTATATTTTCAGTATGAAAAATTCTCCTGAGGAAAAGATGCTGATTTCAGTTGTGACGCCTGTGTACAATGGTGAGAAGTTTGTGCAGAGCGCCTACGACTGTCTGTGCCGCCAGACCTACCCGGACTGGGAATGGGTGGTGGTAGACGACGGCTCTACCGACGGCACAGCCAGGCGTCTGGAGACCCTGGCCTCAGGAGACGAGCGCATCCGGTTCTTTCAGCAGAAAAACAGCGGGACGGCCAAGCAGCCCCGCGACCATGCCGTGTATGAGGCGAAGGGCGGATTCGTGTTGCCCCTCGACATAGACGACCAGCTCTCAGACGACTACCTGGAACGGATGGCGGAGCGTCAGCAACAGACGGATGCCGACATCATCTACCCCCAGATGCTCTTTGTGGACCTGGACTCGGGAAAGACCACGCAGACGCTGCCCACAGAGGGATTTGACACGGACAAGGTGTATGAGGCCAGGGAACTGGTGAAGGAGACGGTGCCGGAATGGCGCATCGGGTGCAACGGCGGACTGTATCGCAAGAGTGCCTGGATCAACATGAGCTACCCGGAGAAGAAGGAACCCATCTGGATGAACTCCGACGAGGTGGACGAGCGCCTGTACCTGATTCACGCAGGGAAAGCGGCATTTGCCAAGGCGCGCTACTACTACCAGAACCACGAGGCGTCGACCACGACACGCATCTCGCCAAAGGTTTTCCATACGCAGAAGACGGCCCTGCAACTGCTCGACATCATGGCGCAGGAATTCGGCAAGGACAGCGAGGAATACCGCAGGACGATGCGTCGCACATTCTGCGACTGGCGCTGGAAGATGATGCTGTTCGTGAAGCATCACGAGGAACTGACGGATGCCGATGCTGAGATACAAAGGAACCTGTCTGACTGTTTCAAGCGTCTGGATGCCAGTGTGCTGACCAAGGCAGAACGCATACAGTTCCTGAACCTGAGGAGTTTTCCGCTGGTGCTGGCGCTATACTGCCTGAGATACAACCGGGCGCTGCTCAGGGAGAAGGTGATGCAGCGCAGGAATCCGGAGGGATTTGCCAACACCTACACCCGGAAGCGCGAGGAAGAGAAGGTGCGCAGGGAGACAGCCAGGAGCTATCTGCAGGGAAAGACGCTGAACAGCTACGAGCCATACGTCATCAGCATGTTTTGCGGCAACGCGCCCAGTGGCGGGTTGATAGACCGTCTGAGGGGTGCCGTGAGCGTGTACCAGGAATGTCTGGCTACAGGACGGGCGTTCAAGTTGCACTTCACGCATCCGTTCCTGCTGACAGACTATCTGGTGCCGGGTACATACGACTGGACCGTGAGTCCTGACGAGGTAAGCTTCAGTCCGATGCAGTCACGCACGCTGATAGCCAGCAGCGTCTATGACTCGCCAGGGGAACGGCAGATGCACCTGAAACAGATACAGCAGGCGCTCGTCAGCAGCAGGGACGTGCAGACGCACGCCTACACGAATGCTGCCTTCTGCTATGACAACGGCTTTGCGCAGTCGTTCCGGGAACTGTTCAAGCCCTCGGCACGGCTGCAGCAGCATATCGACAGGATCAAGGCGGAGATTGGCGGGAGCTACGTCACGGTATCGGCCCGCTTCTGCAACTGTCTGGACGATTTCAACGAGGAGGTGTACTGCGAACCGCTGTCGGTCACAGAGCGTCAGCAACTGCTCCATAGTTGCATTGCCCGATTGCAGACTGTCAGGGATGAGCATCCACACGACAAGCTGGTGATCTGCTCGGACAGCACGACCTTCATCGAAGAGGCAGGGAAGCACTTCGACATCTACACGACGCCAGGCACTATCTCGCATATCGGGAACGACGGCGTGCACAACTACGAATACTACGAAAGGACCTTCCTGGACTTCTACATCATCGAGGGGGCCAGCGCAACCTACCTGCTGAAGGGGCCGCACATGATGATGAGCGGATTCCCGTATGCGGCATCGCTGGTGGGAGGAAAGGAACTGAAAACGATACAATTCTAAACGGACATGACCAACGAGAGGAAAGTCAGCGCATACCGCAGAATCATGTCGAGCACGGCCATCTTTGGAAGTGCTCAGGTGCTGAATATTCTCGTGAATATCATCCGTGCCAAACTGGTGGCCCATATCCTGCACTCTACGGGTATGGGTATTTCCTCGGTATTCAACTCGGCGGCCAACACCATTCAGCAGTTTGCCCTGATGGGACTGAACGTGTCGGCGGTGCCGCCAATCTCGCAGGCCGGCAATGATGCTGACCCGAAGGTGCTGGCCTTCACCGTGAGGCTGGTAAGGCGCATCGTGCTGATGGCCTCACTCCTGGGTCTGGTCATCACGGTGGTGTTCTCGCCATTGCTGTCGGCCACGTCGTTCAACGACCAGAAGCATATCCCGTATTTCCTCCTGCTGAGCGTTGCCGTATTCTTCAACGTGATGGGCATGGGCGAAATGGCGGTGATGCAGGGTATGCGGAAATACAAGATGCTGGCGTTCTGCTCTATCGTGCCGCCGATGTGCGGACTGATGTTGAGCGTGCCTATCTACTTCGTATGGGGTATCGAGGGTATCGTGCCGGCCATGATCGTGGGCAACGTCATCTACTTCGTCGTGATACGCCTGTTGTCCTACCGCCATAAGAAGGAGATGCCGCAGGAGAGGATTTCGCTGAGGACCATGTGGACACAGGGACGCGGCATCATCAAGTTTGGCGCCGTCATGACCCTGGGGTCGCTGATTGGCACACTGACCACGTATGCCCTGGTAGCGTTTATCAATAATATAGGCAGTACGGAGGACGTGGGTTTCTATCAGGCTTGCAACGTGATAACGGTGCAGTACACCGGACTGGTGTTCACGGCGATGGCAACCGACTACTACCCTAACCTCTCGAGTCTGATAAAGACGAACATCCAGGAGGCTTTCAGGGTGGTGAACCAACAGACGGAGATAACGATGCTGATGATCACGCCACTGGCTATGATACTGATGCTGACGGCCCCGCTGGCTATCCGCATCCTGCTGACAGAGGAGTTCCTGAGCATTGAGCGGATGGTGTGCTTCATGGGTATGGCCACGGTACTGAAAGCGCTGTGTTTTGCGCGCGACTATATCATCTACGCCAAGGGGGACAACAAGATGATTTTCTGGGTGGAGACCGTATGGGGCAGTGCGAAGACATTTGTCATCATGGCTGTGTTCTATTATTTCCTCGGACTAGACGGACTGGGCTATGGGGCGCTGTGCGTGTCGGTGGTAGAGGTCATCGTCAGTCTGATCCTGATTCCCTGGCGCTATCATTTCCGCTTCACGCGCAAGACCATCAACCTGATTATCATCACCACGGCGATGGCAGCCATCTGCCTGACAGGCTCGCAGATTCCTTCCACACTGGAGAAATATGCGGTCATGGGCATCATCAATGCCGTCTGCATCGGCTACTGCATCATACAACTCAACAAGCGTATGGATCTGCGCGCTATCGTCAGACGGTATAAAAACAAACTAAAAAAGGAGGAGGATTAGAAAAGTTATTCGTATCTTTGCACCATGAAACTGAGTATCGTCATACCCGTATATAATGTAGAGGACACGCTCGACCGCTGTGTGGAGAGTGTGCTCCATCAGGGCATCGGCGATTTTGAAGTGATACTGGTGGACGACGGGTCAAGGGATAGGAGTGCGGCAATCTGTGATGAATGGCAGGCAAAAGACGCGCATATCCTCGTGATTCATCAGAAGAACCGCGGACTGAGTGCTGCGCGCAATGCAGGTATCTGTAAGGCATCTGGCGAACTGATTACGTTTGTGGACTCTGACGATTTTCTGAAGGAGGGAACATACAGCGGCATCATAGCGCTGGCAGAGAGACATGATATCGTGGAATATCCAGTATGCAGATTTCACCAATCCTCCAGTCAACAGATTATTTCTTTCTCGGATAAGGTCTATACAGACCCTAAGCGCTACTGGCTGGACGCGAAAGGCTACAGTCATACCTACGCTTGTAATAAGCTATACAAACGGAGCCTATTTGACAATATACGTTTTCCTGAGGGTCAGGTATTCGAGGATGCTGCAACCCTGCCCCGATTACTGCAGACAGCAAGGAATATCTGCACGGTGAATCAGGGACTGTATTACTACACGCTGAACGAGAAGGGTATCACAGCCACAGCAAACGGGAAGGAGTTAAAGAACCTGTTGGACAGTCATATCCATACGATGCGCCAATGGAACGACACCCTGTATTATATGCATGTGCTGAATATCCAGATGGACGTCTGTGAACTGTCGGGCGAGGCACCTACCCTACCCTTTATGCGCATCAATCCCTTGGCAAAGAGACTGCCGGCAAGACTGCGTATCAAGGCGTTGCTGCTGGACTTGTTTGGCATCAACGGAATATGTATAATCAATAAAGCGATACACCAATGGAAGAAACCCCGTTCATAAGTTTCATCATACCGGTCTATAACGTCCCCACGGAGATGTTATGCGAATGTCTGGACAGTATTATCCGACTCTCCTTGAGGAAATCGGAACGGGAAATCATCGTCGTTGATGATGGCTCGCAGGTGTCGCCCCTCGGTGCGCTCAACAACTACCTGGACGATATCATCTATATCCGTCAGAAGAACGGCGGACTGGGATGTGCGCGCAACAGGGGGCTGCAGAATGCTACGGGACAGTATATCCAGTTTGTGGATGCCGATGATGCGCTCATCACCAATCAGTACGAGCATTGTCTGGACATCGCCCGTTTCAAGGGACCGGACATGGTGATGTTTGAGTTCAGCAGGCAGGATCAAAGTCAGAAGGTATATGCCGACCAGAAGGCTGCCACGGGACGCTATCTGCTGCGTCACCAGAATATCAAGGCTACGGCATGCGGGTATCTGTTCAAGGCTACCATCCTGGGTAACCTGCGCTTCACCACGGGTATCTATCATGAGGATGAGGAGTTTACGCCGCTGTTGATTCTGCGCGCCGGTTCTATTATACAGACGGATGCGGAGGCGTATTTCTACAGGAGCAGGGAGGCCTCGATCACAACGAGTCAGGATGCACGCAACACGGTGAAGCGGCTCAACGACTTCAAGGCGATTATCTACCGGCTGTACCAGTTTGCTGCCGTCATACCGGGAAGCGACCGCATGGCGCTGCTGCGACGGGTCCACCAGCTGACGATGGACTATATCTATAAGGTGATTGTGGAGACGCGCAACAGGCATTACCTGGACCGACAACTGGAGGAGCTGCGCAAGAAAGGACTATTCCCACTAGCCGACAAGGACTACACGAAGAAATACAAGTGGTTCCGCCGACTGACGAACACGAAGATAGGGCTGGCCTTCCTGATGCGTACGCTGCCATTAATCAAGAGAGAGAGATGAGGATACTGCTACTGGGAGAATATAGTAACGTACACGCCACGCTGGCTGAGGGACTGCGCTCGCTGGGACATGAGGTCACAGTGGCATCGAATGGTGACTTCTGGAAAAACTACCCAAGGGATATTAACCTCAGCAGGCAACCTGGAAAACTGGGGGGACTGAAGCTCTTGGCAAAGGTCTGTTGCCAACTGCCACGATGGAGGGGGTATGACGTGGTGCAACTCATCAACCCGATGTTCCTGGAACTGAAGGCGGAATGGATATTCCCCATCTACAGGTATCTGAGAAGGCATAACAGGAAGGTGGTGCTCTGCGCCATGGGCATGGACTGGTACTGGGTCAACGAGTGTACGAACAGGAAGCCTCTGCGCTATAGCGACTTCAACATCGGCGACCAGCTTCGCACCGACGAACCTGCATTGAGGGAACAGCGCGACTGGCTGGGTACGACGAAGGAGAAACTTAATAAGTTTATTGCGGTTGACTGCGACCAGATCATCGCCGGTCTCTACGAGAACTACGTGTGCTATGAGCCTTACTTCAAAGAGAAGACGCACTTCATCCCCCTGCCCATCAAGATGCCAGAATCAGACATCTTACATCCGCTCGAGCTCCGCTCGCTTGCTACCGAAGGGACGCAAGAACCATCATCCCTCATCCCTCAGCCATCAGCCCTCATCCATCAGCCCTCATCCATCTTCATCGGCATCAGCAAGGGACGCAGCGCCTACAAGGGTACCGACATCATGCTACGGGCTGCCGAGGATGTATTGCGTGCGTATCCTGATAAGATGAAACTCATCAAGGCGGAGGGTATCCCGTTCAACGAATACCAGAAACTGATGGACGGTAGCGACGCCATCCTGGACCAGCTCTACAGCTACACCCCATCCATGAATCCCCTGCTGGCTATGTCAAAGGGTATTATTTGCATAGGTGGTGGCGAACCCGAGAACTACGAGATACTGGGAGAGAACGAACTGCGCCCTATCATCAACGTACAACCTACGTACGAGAGTGTGCGCGATGAACTGGAACAGTTCGTCCTTCACCCCGAGCGCATCCCTGAACTGAAGCGCCAGAGCATTGAGTACGTACGCCGCCATCACGACTATATCAAAGTGGCCAGGCAGTACGAGCGCATCTATTCTGAATAGGAAAAAAAATAGAACGCAGCCCTTTCCAAAAAGAAAGACTATCAAGACACAAAAAAAAGGCTGTACACATGATTGCGTACAGCCTTAATTATTTAGATAAAAAATATAATCTAACTAGATTAGTTCTTGAAGAAGTCCTTAACGGCTTCGTTGGGAACCATCTGCTCATCGAAGATGTAAGCACCAGTCTTGGGGCTCTTTACCATCTTGATAACCTTAGAGTAAGCGCGACCATCCTTCGAACCTTCGTGGAGGGTAGCAACGGTTTTCTTTGCCATTCTTTCTTACAATTACTTAATCTCCTTATGAAGAGTCATCTTCTTCAGGATGGGGTTATACTTCATCAACTCCAGACGCTCAGCTGTGTTCTTACGATTCTTGGTCGTAATGTAACGGCTTGTGCCGGGAAGACCACTATTCTTCATCTCGGTGCACTCCAGGATAACCTGAACGCGATTGCCTTTTGCTTTCTTGCTTGCCATGGTCTATTAGTCTCCTATTACTTTAATGTCTTTCCAATCCACGAAGCCTTTGGCTACAGCCTGCTTCAGAGCGGCGTCAAGACCTACTTTATTAATCATACGAAGGCCAGCAGCGCTGATCTTCAACTGAATCCAGCAATTCTCCTCTACATAGTAGAACTTCTTGCTGAACAGGTTTACGTCAAAGCTGCGCTTTGTGCGGTGCTTTGAGTGAGACACATTATTACCAATCTGTGCCTTCTTTCCTGTAATTTGACAAATTTTAGACATTGCTATCTACTTTAATTGTGTTCCTTTTTAGTAACTTACTCCAAACAGGGTGCAAAGGTACGAATTTTTATTGGAAATTAAAAATAGAGAATTGACAATTATTAAACTCTTAAAGTTTTTTAACTTTCCTCGCCTTCACTGGTTGCATCCTCGGCCTTCAAGAAGTCGCAGAACATCTGTACAGCTTTATTGGTAGCAAAGGTCAGATTCATGTCTCGACCATTGTCTTCTTCTATCTTACATGTAACCACTTTTTCCGATGTACCACATGCCAGCCAGATAGTACCAACAGGAATTTCTTTTGTACCACCTCCTGGACCAGCTAAGCCCGTCGCCGCGATAGCATAATCGGTGTTCAACACCTTGCATGCGCCCTTCACCATCGCAACAGCAACCTCTTCACATACAGCGGTTTTCTCTTCTATCAAATCATGTGAAACTCCCAACAGGTTTTCCTTCACTTCATTCACATAGCAGATGATACCACCCTTAAAATATTTAGAAGCACCTGGTACAGAGATAATTGCTTCTGCAATACGACCACCAGTACAACTCTCTGCAGTAGAAACAGTTTTCTCTCTTTCCCAAAGCAGCTGACTAATCTCTCTGCTTATAATCTTTCCTTCGAAATCCATATCTTTTTACTTAAATGTTACTTTTGAAAAAGCAGGTGCATCTATCGGACAGAACTCACCATCCAGATATTTATAATGACCCACGATACCTATCATTGCTGCATTATCCGTGGTATAGCTGAACTTAGGAATATAAATGGTCCAGCCATAACGGCGGGCGTGATCCTGGAAAGCATTGCGCAAACCATTATTTGCGCTGACACCGCCGGCAACGGCAACATGCTTGATGCCCGTCTGCTTCACAGCCAGACGCAGTTTCTTCATCAGGATATCCACGATTGTCCATTCCAGGGAAGCTGCCAGGTCCTCCTTGTGATGCTCCACGAAATCAGGATCTTCCTCCACCCATTTGCGCAAGTTGTAAAGGAAGGAGGTCTTCAAACCAGAGAAACTGTAGTCGAAGCCAGGAATCTGAGGTTCGGAGAACTGATAGGCCTTTGGATTACCCTGACGGGCCAGACGGTCGATAATAGGACCACCGGGATAGCCGAGTCCCATCACCTTTGAGCATTTGTCTATAGCCTCGCCTGCAGCATCATCGATAGTCTGACCAAGTACTTCCATATCATTATAGGCACGCACCAGCACAATCTGCGAATTACCACCACTTACCAGCAAACAGATGAAAGGTAATGGCGGACAATGCTGGTCATCTTCAGACTCCTTGATGAAATGGGCCATGACATGACCTTGCAGATGGTTTACATCTATCAGGGGAATACCCAAGGAGCGGGCGAAACCCTTGGCAAAACTGACACCTACCAGAAGGGAACCCATCAAACCAGGTCCACGGGTAAACGCCACAGCCGTCAACTGTTCTTTCGTGATGCCAGCCTTCTTAATAGCCTGATCTACAACAGGTACCACATTCTGCTGATGGGCACGGGAAGCCAATTCCGGCACAACGCCACCATAAGCTTCATGCACCGCCTGTGAAGCAGTAACATTTGAAAGTAAGACGCCATTTTTCAGCACTGCAGCCGAAGTATCGTCACAACTAGACTCTATACCTAATATATATATATCACTCATTTCTATCAATCCTCTCAGTTTAAATATCACCAAAAGAGACTGCAAAGGTACTAAAAAAAATAGCACGTACGGCAAAAAAATATGCGAAAAATTTGGTCGTTACATATTTTTTACCTACTTTTGCACCGATAAACCTTTATTATTAACTCATAAAAACAAAATTTATTGCCTATCGAAACAAAATTTACTTCATAAAAAATTACTTGACATATGAAGAATTTTGAAGGAGTATCCGACGAAGCGTTGGCACTACTCTACGTAAAAGGTGATAACCGTGCGTTTGATGAGTTACTCAGTCGCACCCAGACAAAGTTGTTCACTTACATCATGTTCGTAGTTCGCGATCATGACATTGCTGACGACATCTTCCAAGAGACATTCGTCAAGGTCATAACCAAACTGCAGCAAGGGTTGTATACCGACTCTGGCAAGTTCCAGTTTTGGATTACACGCATTGCGCACAACTGCATCATGGACTGGTACCGCCAGCAGCAGTCTGCCCATATCGTTGATGCCAACGAAGAGAACGACCTGCAGAACCTGAAAAATGCGTCTGTCATGGACTCCAATAAGGAGGCCGAGATGATTAATGAGCAGATTCTCATCGACATCAAGAAGATGATGAACACTCTGCCCGCTCCTCAGCGTGAGGTTGTCTATATGCGATACTTCCAACAGCTTTCTTTCAAGGAGATTGCCGATCTGACCGGTGTCAGCATCAACACATCACTGGGACGTATGCGCTACGCCCTGATTAATCTCAGGAAGATGGCCAAGGACAACAAAATAGAACTGGCGCTCTGCGAATACTAAATCCTTATCAGCAAGGAGCCGCGGTTACAGGCTCCTCAACTGATGGATGACGTCTTCAGGACTAGAAGCTTTGAACACATAGCTTCCACTGACAAGCACGTCGACACCCGCAGCAACCAGACGTGGTGCTGTTTCACCTTGCACACCACCGTCGACTTCTATCAATGCATGACTGCCCGACTCATTTATGAGCTGACGCAGTCGTTTTACTTTCTGAATCGTATTCTCAATGAACTTCTGTCCACCGAAGCCCGGATTCACACTCATCAGAAGCACCATATCCACATCACAGATCACATCCTCGAGCACGGAGACAGGCGTTGCCGGATTCAGCGTCACACCAGCCTTCATACCAGCCTGATGAATCTCCTGGATAGTACGATGCAGGTGCAGGCAGGCCTCCTGGTGCACATTCATCATCATAGCACCAAGCTTTGCCGTCTGCTGAATATAGCGCTCCGGTTTCTCAATCATGAAATGAACATCAAGCGGCTTCTTACATGCTTTCGCCACAGCTTCCAATACGGGGAAGCCAAACGATATGTTGGGCACAAACGAACCATCCATCACGTCCAGGTGAAGCCAGTCAGCCTCCGAACGGTTAATCATTTGAATATCTTGGTCGAGATGCAAGAAATCGGCCGCTAGAAGAGAAGGTGAAACTAAAGTCATTTTTTCTTTTCCTAATTAATTGAGGCAATAAGCCTGCTTATTTTCTACCCGATAGGTATAAGCTATTTCTTTAATCAGCTTGAGCGTCTTCTCGCTCGGATGCGTTTCATCATAAGTAAATATCTGCATAGGCATCTCCTTTTATATGTTTACATTATTAGTAACGTGATGCCTCGCAAAATATTATATCATACAGCAGAATATTTTTCTATCTCCTTCATGCCGTTGAGGAAAGCCTGCGCATCCATACGTTTTTTACCAGCCAGCTGCAGCTCGTCGATTTGCAGCCAGGCATCTGCACATGTGATATACAGATTTTTTCTGTCAGCCATCAAAGTGCCTACCCTGTCATTTACCTGTTTATCTGTCTTGGTGGCACGGAATATCTTCAGAACCGTCTCCCCACCCTTTTCGTCTTTCAGGACCGTCCATGCACCGGGATAAGGCGACAAGCCACGCACAAAGTCGTAGATACGCTTTGCGGGCTGGTTCCAGTCTATCTGACACGTCTCCTTGAAAATCTTCGGAGCCGCTTTCAACTCGGCACACTCTTCCTGGGGAATACTTGCAGGATGTCCGTCGGCAGCAACGATAGCCTCGAGTGTCTCCATACAAATCTCTGCGCCCAGATGCATCAGGCCATCATAGACATATTCCACATTGGCGTCATCAGGAATAGGAAAATGCTTCTTCATGATAATACGTCCGGTATCAATATCATGATCCAGGAAGAAGGTTGTCACACCCGTCTCTGTCTCACCATTGATAACTGCCCAGTTAATGGGGGCCGCGCCACGATACTGAGGCAGCAAGGCGGCATGGACATTGAAGGTGCCGTATTCAGGCATAGCCCATACCACCTCAGGCAGCATACGGAAAGCTACAACCACCTGAAGGTTGGCATGATACGAGCGTAGTGTTTCCACAAAATCCGGGTCTTTCATCTTCACCGGCTGCAGCACGGGCAGATTGTGCTCCAACGCGTATTTCTTCACCTCTGAAGGCTGGAGCTCATTCTGATGACGGCCTACGGGTTTGTCTGGCTGGGTGACAACAGCCACCACATTATAATGGTTTTCAACAAGTGCTTTCAGGGTCTCGACGGCAAACTCCGGAGTACCCATAAATACTATTCTTAAATCTTCTTTTTGCATTTTCATATCGCTTTCAGAGTGCAAAGATAGATAAAATTTCTATTATAGGCCCTCAAAGTCGATTATTTTTTGTACTTTTGCACCCAAATTATGATTAACAACTTTTTATGGCAGAAACAACAAACAGTATTTTACAGAAACTTGACGGATTAGAGAGCCGATTTGAAGAGGTTTCAACACTCATCACCGACCCCGCTGTGATTGCCGACCAGAACCGTTTCGTGAAACTCACGAAGGAATACAAGGACCTGGGCGACATCATGGATGCACGTAAACGATACATCAACTGTCTGAACAGCATTAAAGAAGCAAAAGATATCCTGGCCAACGAGGACGATCCCGAGATGAAGGAGATGGCCCGTGAGGAACTGGCTGCCAACGAGGCCCTCCAGCCCCAGTTGGAAGAGGAAATCAAGATAGCCCTCATTCCGAAAGATCCTGAAGATGCGAAGAATGTACAGATGGAGATTCGCGCCGGAACAGGTGGTGACGAAGCCTGTCTCTTTGCCGGCGATTTGTTTAAGATGTACAAGAGTTTCTGCGACTCAAAAGGTTGGACACTCTCTGTGACCAGCGTCAGCGAAGGTGCTGTAGGCGGCTACAAGGAGATCGACTTTGCCGTGAGCGGTGCCGATGTATACGGCACGTTGAAATACGAGAGTGGTGTACACCGCGTTCAGCGTGTGCCTGCCACGGAGACCCAGGGCCGTATGCACACATCAGCAGCAACGGTAGCCGTCCTACCCGAGGCCGACAAGTTCGAGGTGCATATCAACGAAGGTGAAATCAAATGGGATACCTTCCGTTCTTCTGGTGCCGGTGGCCAGAACGTGAACAAGGTGGAGTCTGGTGTTCGCCTGCGCTATATGTGGAAGAACCCCAATACCGGAGAGACCGAGGAAATCCTCATCGAGTGTACCGAGACGCGCGACCAGCCAAAGAACAAGGAGCGTGCCCTCTCGCGCCTGTACACTTTTATATATGATAAGGAACACCAGAAATACATGGACGATATAGCCAGTCGCCGTAAGACGCTCGTCTCTACCGGTGACCGTTCGGCTAAGATCCGCACGTACAACTTCCCCCAGGGACGTGTGACCGACCACCGCATCGGCTATACGACTCACGACCTGCAGGGATTCCTTGGTGGTGACATCCAGGCAATGATCGACGCCCTCACCGTGGCCGAGAATGCCGAGCGAATGAAAGAAAACGAATTATAACCAGTTGAGTATGTTACTGTGGTACAGCAACAAACAACCATAAAGAATATGACACGTCAAGAACTCATTCAACAGATTAAGCAGAAGCGCAGTTTCCTCTGCGTAGGTTTGGATACAGACCCCAAGAAGATGCCCCAGTGCGTCTTCGACCTGCACGACCCCATTTTCGAATTCAACAAGGCCATCATCGATGCCACTGCCCCCTACTGTGTGGCTTACAAGCCCAACCTCGCTTTCTACGAGGCCTATGGTATCAAGGGTATGGAAGCTTTCGTGAAGACCTGCGAATATATCAAGGAGAATCACCCCAACCATCTGATTATCGCAGATGCCAAGCGTGGTGATATCGGTAACACCAGTCAGATGTATGCCCGCACGTTCTTCGAGGAATACAACATCGACGCACTGACCGTGGCACCATATATGGGTGAGGATTCCGTGACACCCTTCCTGCAGTACGAAGGCAAGTGGGTTATCCTGCTGGCCCTGACCAGCAACAAGGGTTCGCACGACTTCCAGCTCACGGAGGATGCCCAGGGCGAGCGTCTGTTTGAGAAAGTGCTGAAGAAGAGTCAGGAATGGGGCAACACCGACAACATGATGTATGTCGTAGGTGCCACTCAGGGCAAGATGTTCGAGGACATCCGCAAACTGGCTCCCGACCATTTCCTGCTCGTACCCGGCGTAGGTGCCCAGGGCGGTTCTTTGCAGGAAGTATGCAAATACGGCATGAACAAAGACTGCGGTCTGCTGGTCAACTCCAGCCGTGGCATTATCTATGCCTCTAACGACGACCACTTTGCAGAAGTGGCAGGCAACAAAGCCCGCGAACTGCAACAGGAGATGGACGAGGAACTGACAAAAGCTGGTCTCTAAGTCCATCCTACAGGTTAAAAAAACATAAAAGTTTAGCATTATATCCGGTGCAATAGGTTCTATGTAATAGAAAATTAGTACCTTTGCACCCCGAAATGAGTCCGTGGAGGCAGGGTTAAGTGTGTACGGACGTGCACCGCCTTACGGAAAAAACCCTATTTACAAACAAAATCAAATGTACGCAATTGTAGAAATTCAGGGTCAGCAGTTTAAGGTTGAGGAGGGCAAGAAGCTCTTCGTGCACCACATCAAGGACGTGGAGGCAGGCAAGACTGTTGAGTTTGACAAAGTGCTGCTCGTAGATGCCGACGGCGCTGTCAAGGTTGGCGCACCCACCGTAGAAGGTGCAAAGGTAGTAGTAGAAGTAGTGAACCCGCTGGTAAAGGGCGACAAGGTGATTGTCTTCAAGATGAAGCGTCGCAAGGACTCTCGCAAGCGCAACGGTCATCGTGAGCAGTTCACTCAGGTAGAAGTTAAACAAGTAATCGCTTAAGGAGGAACAGCAGTATGGCACATAAGAAAGGTGTAGGTAGTTCTAAGAACGGCCGCGAAAGTGCAGCTCAGCGACTTGGTGTGAAAATCTGGGGTGGCCAGAAGTGTATCGCCGGCAACATCATCGTTCGTCAGCGTGGTACAAAGCACAACCCCGGTAACGGTGTTGCTATTGGTAAAGACGATACCCTCTATGCCCTCATTGATGGCACAGTGAACTTCCACAAGGGTAAGTTCAACAAGAGCATCGTTTCAGTAATACCCGAGGCTGCTGAAGCATAACACAACTTACAAACAAAGAAACACTTATTCCAAACAAACAACAGAGCCCTGTCTTTCGAGACAGGGCTTCTGCTTTATCTGTACCAGGGGATTTCCCTTAGAGTTTCACCGATTTCTTGGCGGGTTTGCTCTCATTCTGCAAACGGTTCAGGGCTGTCACCACATAATAATACTTCGTGCGTCCGTCCGTATATGGGAGTTTAAAGAAGGTGTTCGACGTGATCGTCACAATCTTTGAAGGATCCTCAACATTCACCTTCTCACCCTTTGCAAAACGATAGACCACATATTTCGTGGCTTCATCATTCCATTTCTTACTCTTTGGAGCAGTCCAGAACAGGATATAGCCATCGCTGGTCCATACGGGCTTTACCTTACGGGGCTTCCCTGGCTTTACTTTATCAATAAACGACATCTCAGGCTGCAAGGCAGGATGACGCCAGTAGTTCTGACGCAGCATCGTACCATAGTTGCCCGTATTATCCACAGCAGCCTTGGCATACCAGAGCACGGTACCCTTCACATTCTGCATCTGCTGGGTCAGACGATACTTGGCCGCCTGCTGATGCTGGTTGGGATTCTGCAGGTCCTTGTTCTTCACCGTACGCTCGATATCCTCACCGATAAACAAGGGACGGGCGCCAGCGTACTGGTTCCACCAACGGATCAGCGTCTCGTAATCGGCAGCCTTATTGCCAATCTCCCAGTAAATCTGAGGCACACAATAGTCAAGCCAGCCATTATTCACCCACATCAACACATCAGCATACAAGTCATCATAGTTCTGCAACCCGTTGGTATTACTGCCGATAGCAGCATTCTTCTTGTTACGGTAGATACCAAAAGGAGAGATACCCACCTTTACCCAAGGCTTCACGGCATGTACCGTCTCATAGAACTGCTTGATAAACAGGTCCACATTATACCTGCGCCAGTCGCCACGATCCTTGATGCCATTACTATGAAGACGATACTGCGCATCATCAGGAATAATCTGTCCTGCTGCAGGATAAGGATAGAAATAGTCATCCATATGAATACCATCCACATCATAACGGGCCACGATATCCTTGGCCACCTCACAGATATAGTCACGGTTCTCAGGAATACCAGGATTCAATATCTTCAGTCCGTCGTAGTCAAAACATCTCTCAGGATGCTGAATAGCCACATGAGTGGTAGCCAGTGCCGTTGTACCCTTTGTCTTCGCACGATAAGGATTGATCCACGCATGCAGCTCCATGCCACGCTGATGGCACTGTTCAATCATCCACTGCAAGGGATCCCAATAAGGTGACGGTGCCTTACCCTGCTGACCTGTCAGGAAACGGCTCCAGGGTTCGATACTGCTCTGATAGAGTGCATCACACTCCGGACGCACCTGAAAGATAATCGCATTGACGCCATCCTTCTGGAGCTCATCCAACTGATACGTCAGGGTCTGCTGCATCTTCTGCGTTCCCATGCCCTGGAACTGTCCGTTCACACACTGGATCCAAGCACCACGAAACTCACGTTTTTTCTGGGCACTTACATTGATGGCCAAGAAAGCCAATAGAAAGACAAGTAGTTTTTTCATTCGAATAGTTTGGTTTTGCGGCGACGTGCCTCGTCGAGCGAGAGCAGTTGCTGCTGTTCTTGAATATATTGTTCGCGCAGGTGCGCATAAGTTCTGTTCAGTTCCTCGTTATACCCCTCTGCATCCGCCATCAGTCGCTGAGCCACCAGGGGATTCTGTGAGGCATCCTTCAGCCATACCACCGGACCGCCATATACCGGCGCAATCTTCAGTGCCACATGCAGTTCGCTGGTCGTAGCACCACCAATCATGATGGGTATATCCAGTCCCGCCTTCTTCAGTTCGCTGGCCACGTTGACCATCTCTTCCAGACTGGGCGTGATCAATCCCGAGAGACCAATCATATCCACATGTTCCTCCTTGGCACGGGCCACAATCTGGTCAGCAGGCACCATCACGCCAAGGTCAATCACCTCGTAACCATTACAAGCCATGATAACCCCCACGATATTCTTACCGATATCATGAACGTCGCCCTTGACGGTAGCCAAAAGCACCTTCCTCTGATTCCCGGTTGTTCCCGTCCCTTCCGTTTTTCCAGAGTCAATAAACGGCTGCAGGATCTCCACCGCACGCTTCATCGTACGAGCCGTCTTCACCACCTGCGGCAGGAACATCTTTCCTTCTCCGAAGCGGCGTCCCACCTCGTTCATGCCAGCCATCAAAGGCCCCTCAATGATATCGACGGCACGCGCATACTTCGCCAATGCCTCCTTCAGGTCATCATCCAGATGTTCGCCGTTGCCCTTGATAAGTGCCTCCTGAAGACGCTCCTCGAGGTTCAGGCTAGCACTAGTTGAACTAGTCTGACTAGTTTCACTAGTATTCCCCGTCTCCCCCGTCAGCTCCATCAGCTGCTCCGCCGACTCCGGATGTCTGTTCAGCACCACATCCTCTATCAATGTCAGGTGATCTTGCGGGATGTCATCGTAAGTCACCTTGGCCGAAGGGTTTACGATACCAAAGTCCATACCGACCTGTATGGCATGATACAAGAACACGGCATGCATGGACTCACGTAGGTAGTTGTTGCCACGGAACGAGAACGACAGGTTGCTGACGCCGCCGCTGACATGCGCTCCAGGCAGATTCTGATGAATCCACTCCGTAGCACGGATAAAATCCAGCGCATAGGCATTATGCTCCTCCATACCCGTAGCAATAGCCAGCACGTTGGGGTCGAAGATGATATCCTGAGGCAGGAAACCCACCTTGTCAACCAACAGTCGGTAGGCCCTTTCTGCTATTTCTATCCTGCGCTCATACGAGGTAGCCTGTCCCTGTTCGTCGAAGCACATCACCACCACGGCAGCACCCATGCTCTTCACGTCGCGTGCATGACTCAGGAACACCTTCTCACCCTCTTTCAGGGAGATGGAGTTCACGATACTCTTGCCCTGCACACACTTCAGGCCAGCCATAATCACATCCCACTTACTGGAATCAATCATCACAGGCACACGGGCAATATCAGGCTCAGAAGCTATCAGGTTCAGGAAATGCACCATCTCTGCCTTCGCATCCAGCAGTCCGTCATCCATATTGACATCGATGACCATGGCACCATCCTCCACCTGTTTGCGTGCTATCTGCAAAGCCTCCTCGTAGCTCTTCTCCTTAATCAGTCGCAAGAACTTACGGGAACCGGCCACGTTACAGCGTTCGCCCACATTGACGAACGTAGCCTCGCCGGTATTCAGGAGTTCCAGGCCAGACAGCCATAGAGACGTCGGTTTCTCCACAGGCTGATGGGGCTCCTTACCCACCACCAACGGTGCATATTTCTCAATGAAGGCAGGTGTGGTACCACAGCAGCCACCCACGATATTTACGAGTTTCTCATCGATAAACTCGGCAATCTGCGGGGCCATTGTCTCCGGTGTCTCGTCATAGAGGCCCAGCGAGTTGGGCAAGCCGGCATTCGGATGACAACTAATATAATAAGGTGCACGACGACTCAGTTCCTTGAGATAAGGCTTCATCTGACGCGCACCAAACGAACAGTTCAGACCAATACTGAAAATAGGATATGACGACACACTCGCCAGGAAAGCATCCAAGGTCTGTCCACTCAGCGTACGTCCGGCAGCGTCACTGATCGTCACACTCACCATGATGGGAATGTCACGACCGTCAATGACCCTCACGGCCGCATCGATGGCAGCCTTGGCATTGAGCGTGTCAAAAACCGTCTCAATCAGGATGACATCCGCACCACCGTCTACCAGTCCGCCAATCTGCTCCATATAGGCCTCCAGAGCCTGGTCGTAAGTCAGCTCACGATAGGCCGGGTTCGACACGTCGGGCGACATCGAACAAGTCTTGTTCATAGGTCCTACAGAACCTGCAACAAAGCGGGGTTTTCCTGGTGTGGAATACTTCTCTGCCGCCTTCTTGGCGAGTCGTGCACTGGTTTCATTTATTTCTCTAACAAAATCGCATAACCCGTAGTCACTCTGTGAGATACGTTGTGCATTGAAAGTATTGGTTGAAATAATGTCGGCACCAGCTTTCAGATACCTTTCATAGATATCACCAATCACGTCAGGACGCGTCAGATTCAGGATATCATTGTTACCCTTAATCAGTCCTGGCAGATCCTGAAAACGGTCTCCACGGAAGTCTTTTTCATCAAGTCCATACTCCTGAATGACAGAGCCCATGGCTCCGTCGAGAATCAGGATGCGTTTAGATATTTCCTGTTGTATCATTTGTAAACCTTCATGGCGCGATCCATCTCGCGGCGGTCTTCTTTTTCCTTCAGCGTCTGACGCTTATCAAAAGCCTTTTTACCTTTACAAAGAGCGAGGTCCATCTTAGCCCTGCCGTTCTCGTCGATAAACACGAGTGTTGGTACGATGGTGTATCCCGTCTGTTTCGTAGCACTCTCCAGTCGGGCTATCTCACGCCTGGTCAGCAGCAACTTACGGTCACGCTTCTGTTCGTGATTATTATAAGAACCATAGAAATAAGGACTTATCGACATACCCTTCACCCACATCTCACCGTGGATGATGGTGCAATAAGTATCCACGAGACTTGCCTTACCAGCCCTGATCGACTTGATTTCGGTACCGGTAAGCACAATGCCCGCCGTAAATTCCTCAATGAAGAAATACTCGAATGAGGCCTTGCGGTTCTTTATCTGTACAGGACTCTTCTTACGGAGTTCCTCTTGTTGTTTATTCATTCTACTACAGCAAATTTCTCTATATTCCTGTCCACATAGTGGGCAATCTCATCCGTCCATCGCTCTTCGTTCTCGATGAACATATCGTCATAATCATCAAACTGCGGATGCTGTTCAAACAGCGCCATGAACTCCTCATCGGTACACTCAGCCTCCAGGGCCTCGCGATGCTCCAGCCACAACGTGTGCACTTCATACAGCATCTTCGACAGGTCGCGCATGCCCCACATCTTATTCAGCGCCTTGGCGAAGGGGTTCTTGAAGATAAAAGGACCGTAGCCGTTATGGATCAGTTGCACGAAGCCGCCATCCATCACTTCCTGGTGAAGGGTGTCCCAACAGAGCAGCGTCACCTGGTCAGCATTCAACTCCTGCAGACTCTCCGCAGTAGGCTCTCCTCCCACGGCCTCTCTCAGTGCATCAATAAAGACTTGCAGGAAGGCATCCATGCCCTCCATTGCTGCTTTACTTAAATCCGCGTCTTTTACAATAATCTGTTTCATAGAGTGCAAAGGTACGTCTTTTTTTTCAAATACGTATGAAAATCTGTAAAAAAAGGACTTGTCAACAAAAAATCACGCCAATATGTTTGGTGGTTCAGAAAATATATTGTAACTTTACACCCAAATTTCGAAACAATAACTAAAAGTTTAATTTTTTAATTCAACAAAACGATGAAAGCATTCAAGGCTTCACTATTCGGATTTGGTGCACTCATGGCTCTCACGATGATGTCGTGTGACCCCAAAACAGCACCTGTAGAGTTAACAGCATCGGGCCTTAACCCTGCTAAGTTTGACACTGTTGTCAATGGCGACACCGTGCGTCTTTACACCCTCAAGGGCGACAAGGGCATGGAGGTATGCATCACCAACTATGGTGCTCGTATCGTGTCTATGATGGTACCCGACAAGAACGACTCGCTCGTTGACGTAGTACTTGGTTTTGACAACATTGCCCAGTACATGGAGAAGACCACCGACTACGGTTCAAGCGTTGGCCGCTATGCCAACCGCATCAACATGGGTCGTTTCGTCCTCAATGGCGACACCATCCAGCTGAAGCAGAACGACAAGCACGACGGACGTGACCACTGTCTGCATGGCGGTGGTGATACGGGTTGGATGAACCAGATCTACAAGGCCGAGCAGATTGACGACCAGACATTGAAGCTAACCATCGTTGCTGAGGACGGCGAGAACGGATTCCCCGGCACCGTAACGGCAACTACCACTTATAAGATTGCCAATGGCAACACCCTCGACATCACTTGGGAGGCTACCACCGACAAACCCACCATCATCAATCAGACCAACCACAACTACTACAACCTCTCTGGTGACTTCGAGGAGCCTGCAGGTGGTTTGAACCAGTGGTTGAGCGTGAATGCCGACTCGTTCACCGTGGCCGACGACTCTTACATGCCTACAGGTGAGATTCGTGCCGTAGAGGGTACCACGATGGACCTCCGCACCGAACATGCTATCATCGACGGTCTGGATCGTGAGTACGACCAGGTGGCTAATGCCAATGGCGGTTACGACCACAACTGGTGTCTGAACACCAAGGGTGATGACACAAAGGTTGCTGCTACGCTCTACAGTCCTAAGACAGGTATCTTCATGGAGATGTTCACCAACGAGCCTGGCGTACAGGTTTACACTGGCAACTTCCAGGGCATCCAGGGCGAGGAGAACGTGGTTCGCAAGCATGGCAAGCACTATCCTCAGTACATCTCTGTATGCTTGGAGAGCCAGAAGTACCCCGACAGCCCCAACCATCCTGAATGGCCCAGTCCCGTGCTGAACCCCGGCGAGAAGTACTACAGCCACGCTGCCTATAAGTTCTCTGTGAAATAATAGAACTAACAATACATATTAATAACAAAAAAAATTAAAACACATTCAACAAATGGATAAGATTATTCAGGCGTTAAGCAACAATGGCTTCGCATGGCAGGACTACATGGTCTTCGTCATCTACATCATCATCCTTGTTGGTATGGGACTGTTCCTGTCACGTACCAAGAAAGGCGAAGAGAAATCATCAACCGACTACTTCCTGGCAGGTAACACCCTGACATGGTGGGCTGTCGGTGCATCACTGATTGCAGCAAATATCTCTGCAGAACAGTTCATCGGTATGTCGGGTTCTGCCTTTGCATCTGGTATCGCTCCCGCTGCCTACGAGCTGATGGCTGCTGCCACACTGCTCGTTGTGGGTAAGTACCTGCTCCCACTGATGATTGAGAAGAAGATTTTCACCATTCCTCAGTTCCTGCGCGAGCGCTACAACTGGGGTGTAGGCTTTGCCTTCTCCCTGCTGTGGCTGTTCCTCTATGTATTCGTTAACCTCACATCAGTAGCATGGCTCGGTGCACTGGCTATCCAGCAGATCCTGGGCTTGCCTACCGACATGACCATCATGGTAGCAGGCATGGAGATCGACCAGGTTCGTATGGTCATCATCCTGTCTCTGTTTATCATTGCCGGTGTATACTCTATCTACGGTGGTCTGGCTTCTGTGGCATGGACCGACGTGATGCAGGTGACCTTCCTCGTTGGTGGTGGTCTGATTACTGCCTATGCTGCCCTCTCATTCATCGGTGGCGAGATGGGTATCGGTGGTGCCTGGGACACACTGGTACATATCAAGGACTATCTGGCACAGGATCCTGCAGATACGCACTTCAACCTGGTGGTGACGCGTAATGCCGAGGCTTATCCTGTGGTTCAGGACGACCCCTTCTTCACCAATCCTGGTATCGTGCTGATCTTCGGTGCCCTGTGGCTCACCAACCTGGGTTACTGGGGTTTCAACCAGTACATCATCCAGAAGGGTCTGGCTGCCAAGTCACTCGACGAGGCTAAGAAGGGTATGGTATTCGCTGCCTTCCTGAAGATTTTGATTCCCTTCATCGTATGTATCCCCGGTGTATGTGCATTCTATATCATGAACGCTCCTGAGTGTGCCGACCTGCGTGCTACGCTGGCTGGTTCTATCGGCCGTTCAGACGATGCATATCCCTTCCTGATCCGTAACTTCACACCTACGGTTGTCAAGGGTCTGTCATTCGCAGCTCTTGCCGCAGCCGTTATCTCTTCACTGGCTTCAATGTTCAACTCTACCTCTACCCTCTTCACGATGGATATCTACAAGCAGTTCATCAACAAGACTGCCTCTGAGAAGAAGTTGGTTACCGTTGGACGTCTCACCTCTGTATGCGCTCTGATCATCGCCCTGATCGCCGTATATCCCCTGATGGGTGGTATCGACCAGGCCTTCCAGTTCATCCAGGAGTATTCAGCCTTCGTATATCCCGGTGTAGTAGTTATCTTCGGCTTGGGTCTGTTGTGGAAGCGTGCCAGCGGTACAGCTGCCGTTGTCTGCGCCATCGGAACCTTCGCCTTCTCTATCATCTACAAGTTTGCCTTCCCCGACATGCCGTTCCTCGTACGTTCAGGTGTTGTGTTCATCACACTGGTTATCCTCTTCGTATGGATTTCACTGAAGAGCAAGAAGGCTGTACCTGCTGACGAACTCGACGAGCACACCGTCAAGACCCAGCTGTTCTGGAGCCATGTTATGTTTATCGTTGCAGCCATCTCACTGGCTCTCTGCATCGGTGGTTTCTTCAACGAGACTATGCACATGCTGGGCTTCGAGGGTGCCATGATCTTCTTTGCAGCCATCACTGCAACCATCGGTATCTACCTCCGTTCAAATGCTTTGGACAAGGTACAGGATCCAAAACTTGTAGCTATCGACCTCAAGATCTTCCAGACCGACCGCACTTTCAACATCGGTGCATTCGGTGTGATCATTATCTTAACCATTCTTTACATTGCCCTATGGTAATCAGAAACTAGCTATGACCTATTATAAAGAATATTCGAAAGTCTGGGTGTCGGTCGACGTCATCATCTTCGGTTTCGACGAGAAGAAGCTGAAGGTGCTCGTTGGCCGTCGCCAGATGGATCCCGGACGCGGAGAATGGAGCCTCTACGGAGGCTTCGTCTCTGCCGACGAGAGCATCGACGAAGCTGCTAAGCGCACCCTTCGCGATCTCACAGGCCTCGACAACCTGTACATGCGTCAGGTAGGCGCCTTTGGTAGTATAGATCGCGACCCCGGAGAACGTGTGATATCTATCGCGTACTACGCCTTGATTAACGTGAAGGACTACGACGAGAAGGTGCGCAAGGAGCACGGTGTGGAATGGATTGACATCAATAGCATCCCCACCCTCTATTCCGACCACAACCTGATGGTGGACCAGGCTCTGCGCATCATGCGTCAGAAGATCAAGACGGCACCTATCAGCTTCCGTCTACTGCCTCAGCTGTTCACCCTCACGCAGTTGCAAACCCTTTATGAAGCTGTGGTTGGCGAGGAAGTCGACAAGCGCAACTTCCGCAAGCGTATCAAGGAAATGGACTTCATCGAGAAGACCAATCTGATTGATAAGAAATCATCGAAACGTGGTGCCGCCTTATACCGCTTTAATAATAAGGCGTTCAACGAAGACTCTAATTTTAAATTATAATCACTATGTTAGAAGAACTGAAACAGAAAGTATTCAAGGCCAATCTGGACCTGGTGAAGCAGGGCCTCGTTATCTTTACTTGGGGCAATGTCTCTGGTATCGACCGCGAGAAAGGTCTCGTTGTCATCAAACCCAGTGGCGTGAGCTACGACGAGATGAAGGCAGAGGATATGGTTGTTGTCGACCTCGAGAGCGGCAAGGTTGTTGAAGGCGACCTCAACCCCTCAAGCGACACCCCTACCCACCTTGTTCTCTATAAGGCATTCCCCAACATCCAGGGCGTGGTTCACACCCACTCTACCTATGCCACAGCCTTCGCTCAGGCAGGTAAGGACATCCCCAATATCGGCACCACCCATGCCGACTATTTCTACAAGGATATCCCCTGCACCCGCGATATGACCGAGGCCGAGGTGAAGGGTCAGTACGAGTTGGAGACCGGTAATGTCATCGTAGACGAGATCCTGAACATCCGTAAGATTAATCCCGACCACACACCTGCTGTGCTCGTGAAGAACCACGGTCCGTTCTCATGGGGTACCTCTCCCGACAATGCCGTTTACAACGCCAAGGTGATGGAGCAGTGCGCCAAGATGGCTTTCGTAGCCCTCAGCGTGAATCCCAACCTCACCATGAACCCTCTGTTGGTTGAGAAGCACTATATGCGTAAACACGGTCCCAATGCCTACTATGGTCAGAAGGGACAGAAACACTAATTATAACTAACATCAATACTAAGAAATGAAAGCATTTGAAAATTCAGAAATCTGGTGGGTAACTGGTGCTCAGCTTCTGTACGGAGGCGACGCCGTTGTTGCCGTTGACGGACACTCAAAGGAGATGGTAGACGGTCTGAACAAGAGCGGTAACATCCCCGTGAAGATTGTGTATAAAGGCACAGCCAACAGTTCTAAGGAGGTGGAGCAGATCATGCTCGCTGCCAATAACGACGCCAAGTGCGTAGGTATCATCACATGGATGCACACCTTCTCTCCCGCCAAGATGTGGATCAAGGGTCTGCAGCAGCTGCAGAAGCCCCTGTGCCACTTCCACACACAGTATAACGCCGAGATACCCTGGAGCGACATCGACATGGACTTCATGAACCTCAACCAGAGTGCTCACGGCGACATCGAGTTCGGACATATCTGCACTCGCATGCGTGTAGCCCGCAAGGTGGTTTGCGGTTACTGGAAGGATGAGAAGGCCCAGAAGCAGATTGCCGTATGGGCTCGCGTAGCAGCTGGTGTTGCTGATGCTCACAACGTACGCTGTCTGATGTTCGGTATGAACATGAACAATGTGGCCGTGACCGATGGCGACCGCGTGGAGTTCGAGCAGCGCCTGGGCTACCATGTGGACTACTACCCCGTATCATCTCTGATGGAGTACTTCAAGCAAGTTACCGACAAGGAGGCCGACGAGCTTGTTGAGGAGTATAAGAAACTCTACACCATCAAGATCGACGAGAGCGGTGAACAGGTTTACTGGGAGAAGGTGAAGAATGCAGCCAAGGCCGAGATTGCCCTGCGCCGCGTACTGAAGGACGAGGGCGCTACAGCCTTCACCACCAACTTCGACGACCTGGGTGATGCCAATATCGACGATCCCAACTTCTGCGGCTTCGACCAGATTCCCGGTCTGGCTTCACAGCGCCTGATGGCCGAGGGTATCGGTTTTGGTGCCGAGGGCGACTGGAAGACAGCCTGCCTCTATCGTACCCTTTACATCATCCAGCAGGGCATGCCTACCGGCTGCTCATTCCTGGAGGACTACACCCTCAACTTCGCCGGCGACAAGAGCTCATGCCTGCAGAGCCACATGCTCGAGGTTTGTCCTCTCATCGCTACCGACAAGCCCAAGCTCGAGGTTCACTTCCTCGGCATCGGTATCCGCAAGCAGCAGACCGCCCGTTTGGTGTTCACCTCAAAGACCGGTGCTGGTATCAAGGCCACCGTTGTAGACCTTGGCAACCGCTTCCGCCTGATTTCTCAGGAGGTAGAGTGCATCGAGCCCAAGCCCATGCCTAAGCTCCCCGTGGCTTCTGCCCTGTGGATTCCCCAGCCCAGCTTCGAGGTTGGCGCTGCCGCATGGATCCTGGCTGGTGGTACTCACCACAGTGCTTTCTCTTACGATATCAACGAGGAGTACTGGGAAGACTTCGCCGAGATGCTTGGCATTGAGTATGTGAAAATCAATAAGCAGACAAATATTGCCGACTTCAAGCAGACCCTCCGCAACAACGAGGTTTACTACATGCTGAACAAAGCACTCCGTTAATCTGATTACCCTATCAATAGAGCCTTCACCTGCGCTGCAACTCCCTCGTTGCCAGGCCGCCATGGTGAAGGCTCTTTTTTTGTGGGCTATTGTGATGTTAAAATTTGCATAAACATGTAGAAAAGTCGCAGATTATATGTAATTTTGTAGTCTCATTGATTGATGAGTTTTTTAGAGACTAAACGAAAAAGACTATATACAAAATGAAAAAGACTATGAAGAAATGGATGCGTACTGCCATGATGGTGGCAGTAATGGCAGGCTCGTCGGTACAAGCCAGTGCGAGTCAGGCGTTTACGCCCCTATGGTTGCGAGATGTGATGGTGAGCCCTGACGGACAGCAGGTGCTGTTCTGCTATAAGGGCGACATCTACAAAGTATCTACAAAAGGTGGCACAGCCATGCAACTCACCACACACGACAGTTATGAATGCTCGCCCGTTTGGAGTTCCGATGGCAAGCAGATTGCCTTTGCCAGCGACCGTCACGGTAATCTCGACATCTTCACCATGTCTGCCGATGGCGGTTCGGCCACCCGTCTCACCTACAACAGTGTGGCCGAGGTGCCCCAGGCTTTCTCGCCCGACGGCAAGTGGGTGCTCTTTGGAGCTGCCATTCAGGACCCTGCAGCGAGTGTGATGTTCCCCGACAACACCCTGCCCGAATTATATAAGGTACCCGCGAAGGGCGGTCGCACCCTCCAGGTGCTGGGCACCCCTGCCGAGATGCTCAGTTTCGCTGCCGATGGCAAGAGCTTCTATTACCAGGACCGTAAGGGCTACGAGGACGAGTGGCGCAAACACCACACCTCTTCTATTACACGCGATGTGTGGTTCTACGATGCCAAGAGCGGTCAGCACACCAATATCACGGCCCATGCCGGTGAAGACCGCAACCCCGTGGCCAGTGCCGATGGCAAGACGCTCTACTTTCTCAGCGAACGCAATGGTGGCAGCATGAATGTGTATGCCCTGAATACTGGTGCAAATAACGGTCAGCAGCCCGTTGCCGTCACAACTTTCAAGACCCATCCCGTGCGTTTCCTCAGTGCAGCCCGCAATGGATTGCTGTGCTATACCTATAATGGTGAGATCTATACGCAGAAGAACGGCTCACAGCCTCAGAAGCTCAGCATCACGCTGACACGCGACGACGAACCCGTCATCTCCGACCTCACCTTCACCAGTGGTGCGCGCCAGGCTGTGGTGAGCCGTGATGGTAAGCAGGTGGCCTTTATAGCCCGTGGCGAGGTATTTGTAACCAGCACCGAGTATGCCACCACCCGTCGCATCTCTCAGACAGCTGGTGCCGAGGCCGATGTGGACTTCGCCCCCGATGGGCGCACCATCGTCTATGCCTCCGAGCGCAATGGCAACTGGCAACTCTATACGGCCAGCATCGTGCGCAAGGAAGACCTCAACTTTGCCAATGCCACGCTGATTAAAGAAGAGAGCGTGTTCCCCGAACTGCCAGCCCTGCAACTCAATGGTAAGCTCGACTTCTCGCAAGTAGAGCGCCAGTATCCTAAGTATAGCCCCGACGGCACAAAACTGGCATTCATCGAGGACCGCATCAAACTGAAGGTGGTCGACCTGAAAACCAAGAAGATGACGCAGGTCACCGATGGCAGCAAGTGGTACCGCCAAGATGGAGGATTCGACTTCGAATGGAGCCCCGACGGCAAGTGGTTCGTGCTGAGCTATATAGCCAACAAGCGCGACCCCTATACCGACCAGGGCATTGTGAGTGCCGAGGGTGGCGAGATCCACCCCATCACGCAGAGCGGCTATATGAGTGGTCGACCCCGTTGGGTGATGGATGGCAAGGCTATCATGTTCGAAAGCGAGCGCTACGGCATGCGCAGCCACGCCTCGTGGGGCAGTCAGGAGGACGTGTTCCTGGCGTTCCTCACACAGGATGCCTACGACCGTTATCGCCTGTCGCCCGAGGACTATGCGCTGCTCAAGGAGCTGGAGAAGGCTAAGCCCGAGAAGAAGGCCGATGCCGACAAGAAAGTTGATAAGAAAAGTAAGAACAAGAAGGACGACAAGAAGGCTGATGCCGACTCTGTGAAGACGCTCAAGATTGAGTTCGAGGGCATCGAAGACCGCATCGTGCGCCTCACGCCCAACAGCAGTCGCCTGGGCGATGCCATCGTGATCAAAGATGGCGAGAGCCTATACTATTTCTCGGCTTTTGAGGGCGCACCAGACCTTTGGAAGATGGACCTGAGAAAGCACGAGACAAAACTGCTGAGCAAAGGTGGCAGCGGAGAGCTGCAGATGGATAAGGACGGCAACCTCTATTCTTTGGGCAGCAGCATGAAGAAGATTGAGAAGGGCGACAAGATGACGACTATTGCCTACGATGCGCAGATGAAACTCGACCTCGCTGCCGAGCGCGAGTATCTGTTGCGCCATGTGGCCAAGCAAATCAACAAGAAGATTTTCCGCACCGACTATAATGGCTGCGACTGGGACCTCATGGTGAAAAACTATGCACGCTTCTTGCCACATATTGCTAACAACTACGACTTTGCCGAGCTGCTCAGCGAGTTGCTTGGCGAACTGAATGTGAGTCATACAGGTGGCCGTTTCCGCCCTGCTGCCAATGGCGACGCCACAGCCCAGTTGGGTCTGCTCTACGACCTCACCGAGGCTACCGACGGTCTGAAGATTACGGCCATTCTCGAAGGTGGTCCCTTCAGCAAGGCCAGCAGCAAGGTGAAGGTGGGCGACGTGGTCACGGCCATCAACGGACAGCCTCTGACCAAGGATACCGATCTGGCCCAACTGCTCAACCTCTGTCGTGGCAAGAAGACGCTCGTGAGTCTCAAGGGCAATGCCGGCACCTGGGACGAGGTAGTACTGCCTATCAGCCAGTCTGAACAGTCTGCCCTACTCTACAAGCGCTGGATCAAGAGTCGTGCTGCCGAGGTAGAGCGCCTGTCAAACGGTCGCCTGGGCTATGTGCATATCGAGGGTATGGACGATGCCAGCTTCCGTGATGTCTATTCCGACATTCTGGGCAAGTACAACCTCAAGGAGGGTATCGTCATCGACACCCGTCATAATGGTGGTGGCCGTCTGCACGAGGACATCGAAATTCTGTTCTCTGGTCATAAGTACTTCACGCAGGTTATCAGAGGTCGTGAGGTGTGCGACATGCCCAGCCGTCGCTATAATCACCCCAGCATCATGCTTCAGGCCGAGGGCAACTACAGTAATGCCCATGGCACACCTTGGGTATATAGTCATCAGAAGATTGGCAAACTGGTGGGTGCGCCCGTGCCAGGCACTATGAGTTCGGTCAACTGGGAGACCATGCAAGACCCCACGCTCATTTTCGGTGTGCCTGTAATTGGCTATCAGCTGCCCGACGGCACCTATCTGGAGAACACCCAGCTGGAGCCCGACGTGCCCGTGCTCAACAAGCCCGAGACCGTTGTCAAGGGTGTTGACCTGCAGTTGGAAGCCGCTGTGCGCGAGTTGCTCAAACAACTGTAATCGAACCATTCATACTCGACGGCATTCCTCACATAAAAATGCTGTGGCATGAATAAAAAAATATAGGGCTGCTACCAACCGGGTAACAGCCCTATTTTTTATTATGGCCTCACAGCCTGCGGCGTCAAGCCATTAAAGAAACCTAACACTTTCTTTTGGTAGATTCAGTGTCGGGGTGTCATCATTATCTTCTTATTACCCTGGATATAAAGGCCACGGCGAGTAGGTTTGCTACTGAGTGGACGTCCCTGAAGGTCGAACCACTTACTGTTTTCATCCACGACAGTGGGACCTTGGATGCCGGTAGGATCGTCGATGGTGAAACTATATTTTTTGGCACAGCTATAACTGACTACCTCATTGTTTACAATCTCGGCAAGGTAGGAATCGAAGTAATGTTCACCTGGCTGATTGACCTCAACGGGCATCTGGTAAAAGAAGGTATATTGGCCACTGCCGATGTTATCGGGCAGGCCGGCAAGGTAGTCAAGGAGGCCTGGGACTTCAGGGATACGCTTCACTTCATCATTGTTGAGGTATTGGCGAACACGCAAGCAAAGATTCTTTGACGGAATCCAGTGGGACATCTTCACGTCAAGACGGTCGGCCAGCTCTACGTTCCAGTACCACTGGTTGCCCTCTTTCGTGAGGTAACTCTTGTTCTCAAGATAGGCGCTGTAGTCTGTAAGTGTGTCGTTGTTGAGCTGGAGCGGCAGTTCGCCAATAAAGCGGTTTTCGGCATAGACACGTATAGCCACGGTGCCACCATAATCTGGCACAAAACTGAAGGTGACGTCGGCCTCGCCATTGGCTGGGATATAGGCGCCACATTCCAAAACATTACCCTCTTTGAGGGCGGAAGCAGTAGCATACTCCTCGGGGCCGATGTGGCCTAGGTAGTAGGGAACGAGATAGAGTTCACCGACATAGTCTGTAGAGCCACTATTGCTCACATGGATGGTGAGGTCGCTACGCTCATCCAGTCGACCGGTGCCCTTGGAGATGCCTACATCAGTGAGTTGCAACTTATACTCTTTATCGTTTGGCTGCATGAAGAAGCGCCCATCCATATCACGCCCCACGGTGATACTCAGATCTGTTGGAGGGATAACCTGCCACTGCTCACCAGGATGACGGAATTTCAGCATGGGATAGAGGGTCATGTACTGTCCCGGGACAAATATCGTAGTGTCAATTTCCACTTTGAAGAAGTTGTAATCGTAAACCGTATGTGAGTAAACGATGCTGTCGTTCGGATTGACCATGAATAAGGGATGAAGATTGCCCTCGGAGTCGATGGTGCCCAGGGCGTGATCGGCCACCTCGTTATAATTTTCATAGAAAGTATAGTAGAAATAGGCATGGTTGACATCGTATAACTTTACGGGAAAAGGCTGATAGAAGAGGCTACCGAAATCGTGGTACGGCTGTGGCTGCGGCTCCATCTTAGGATCAGTATAGATAGTGGCAATCTCATTGATGCAAAATCCGATGCCACTGCTGCCACTGCCCGCACTGGTGTTGTTGTAGGGGTTGAGTACGGCGAGCGCAAAGTAACCATCGTTTATGCCACTCCAGCCCCAGTTGATGTGGAACAT
>Ga0256406_1001329_pt1 | contig 40478 bp, 31 predicted proteins | sample RumenRJG_03DNA_FD_185986 | JGI IMG/M metagenome (GOLD analysis project Ga0256406, IMG submission 185986) | Bovine rumen microbial communities from Lethbridge, Alberta, Canada - RJG_03 | ecosystem: Host-associated > Mammals > Digestive system > Stomach > Rumen | place: Canada: Alberta | collected... | reverse complement strand
ATAGTTACCACGGAAGAAGTGGCTAAAATTCTGGAGCCAATTGCTTCTTACCAGAGCGGAACAGCTGGCAGTTCTTTGAAAGCATGCATCGCAGTCAATGATTTTATGGAAAACTATAAGGAAAGTAAAATCACCAGGGATGTTTTCTACGATGAACTGACAGAATATTTTGCCGGTTTGGAGAAAGACAAGCAAGTAGAATTTCGGGATCAGGTAGCAGAGCTTTCCGAATCCTATCCAAATTATTTTACGGAAAATGGGAAGGAGCTTCTGTCTGAAGCTGGGATTGATCATCTGAATTTTACAAAGGAAGATGCAGACGCAGCTTTTGAGGTACTTTTGAAGGTTACGCAAGAGAATGTGGATGCAGAGAATTCAACAAATGTCGCAAAGGATCATCAAAATCTAAGCTCGGATTCGACTACTGAAGAGCAGGAAGCCACAGATGGAACATTTGAAGAACTTCTGAATGGTGAAGGCTATCTTGTTGCTTCTGATGCGATCATCACTGATTTTGAATCGGATGATTATACATTTGATCCGGGAGCAGGCTACACAATTAACGATTTATGTGGGTATTTTCTTAAAGCCAGAGGCCTTACTGGCGGGACAATAATTTCTTATGGAGCATTGGACCATCCCGGCATGGAAGGATATGCCCTTTTGATACAGTCTGATTCTTTGGATGGAGACGGTTTGTTCTTCATCGTAAGCAAAGAGAATGGAGAATTTCTGATTAAATTTGTTGCCGACTGCTGGTCAAGAAAATGGCAGAATGTTAATCCGTATGGAATTATCGTAAGCGGTGGTTCCAATGGCGCGGCCTCGCATAGCTCTACGACATATGTTCCAGATGCAGACCTTAATTACCACACTGCTTTCAGTGAGCAGACGATCGGCGTTGGATTCGAATTTTATGAAGAAACGGATCCGAACGCAGCCACTGTGAACGCAATCGCCCGGGAGGTAGGAGAAAGTAAAACCATTGATGGCGCGAATATCGTATTCATCCAGGAACTGATTGATGGAAAAGCTCTTTATGCTTTTCTGGGAGATAACCCGATCACACAGGACACAGTTGATCAGATCGATGAAATCGCGGCTAAGCATGACTTCAAATTTGATGGCAAGAAAGCTATTAAAGAGAGAGAAAAGGAAATATACAACAGATATGGAATCACAGAGTCGCAATCTGGCTTTGATAGAACCATAGAGCTTGAGACGGTGAACAAATAGATCGTAGAGTCCTTGAGTGTCGGATCTACTGTTTTGAATTCCGAAATGTCAATCCGTAGTTGACCTTTTCGGCTTCTGTTTCTGCTACGCTATATCCGTAGACGGGAACAGGAGGTAGAACGATGAGCGAAATGAAGGTTCGGAAGCTGGGGAATATGTGCTACGACAGGCTTCGGGAGGTGGCACCAGACTATACCGTAGCAGCCGGCGATGAATGGGATAAAAAGCTAATGCTGAAGAAGCAGGAGGCATTGGCCTTTAAGCGGGCTTTCACGGCGGAACAGATGAAGGCGCTGCGGCGAGGGCATGTGCCGGAGGCGATGGAGGACAAATGGTTTTGGTACATGCAGGGGAACAAGCTATATGCGCACCGGAGCTGGACGGGGATCTGCATCTATATCGTGGAGTTTTGTCCGGGGCATGTGCTGCGGGTTCATGTGAACCGAAATCCGAAGCAGTACTACTGTACGAGTGATGAGGAGGATTTGCAGACGGTCAATAAACTGTTTAGCTGGTGGACGGAAGCGGAGTATGACTATTACGGAGAATGGATGACGGAGCTTGTGGATCAGATCGGGAAGACGATGGAGCCATCGTGCTGGTCGGAGATGACGGAAAAACAGATGAGGCGTTGTTTCCGGACAATGTTTATAACATGAGCGGTAATAAAATTTGCGTTAGGACATTGGATTTGAATCAGGAATTCTCAGAAATTAGAAGGCAACTGGATGAAATAGTTAAGGAGTATTTTCCTGAGAAATGATTTTTGTGGAGGACATTCGCTTGGATGTAGAAAAGATTTACTTCGATATGGACAGTGTGCTTGCTGATTTTGAACGAGGCGTGCGGGAGCTTTGCGGGATGACGCCGCCTTCACAGAATGGTGCCAAGGATGCAAGGGCGCAGCTGGTGTTCTATGAGGTGACTGTCAAGGCTATGCATGATAATGTACTGCCTCTTTTTTTGTGGTAAGATGTAGACATATTTTATCCAAGCGCTATCGATTCTATGGAGAAGGTTCCAGTCGTGATTTTTCTAAATGGAACAGGTACACCTGCTTCAAAATACCAGGCTCTTCAGAAGCATATGGCTTCCTGGGGATTCATAACTATTGGTAACGAAGAAGATAATTCTTTTTACGGAGAAGCTGCAGAGCTTTCAATCAGATATCTAGAGCTTGCTAACAGCTATGATGATGAAAAAACGTCAAATCCACTAAAAGGACATATTGATTTTGATAATATCGGTATTACAGGCCATTCACCTAAAGAATGATCAGAGGGCTTTGAATGCATTCTATGGAGATTCAGAGATTTCGAATAATAGGTTGTATGAAAATGTTCAGATAGAGCAGGCGAAATAATCAGGAGCTGTCTTCGATGAAGGTTATTGGGGCTGTTTACGATATCGAGACAGGGAAGGTCGATTGGTTGTGAATGAAGCATTTATCAAGATAGATCTGCATGGCATGCGGCGGGAAGAAGCCGAGGTGACTGTGGAAAGAGCACTTGCTTCGGCGGGACACAATACTTATCAGATTCAGATTTAAGGAAAGTCGTGTTATAAAGCGGCATTGTCTTCCTGCTGAGACGATTCCTGAAATACTGAAGGTAATCGCGTTGGAAGATGTGATGCCACAGGCGATGATTGGCGGTAAATCGTATATCAGGACGCGAGATCTTGATCGGATGGATCATTACGGTATGGGTGTTTACTATTCGCTTTACGTGGAGGTAGCGACCTGCACTGATGATTGGGAAGGCTTGGTCCTTTCAAAGGCGCAGGAGATCGATAAGATCAATCTGTATCATGTGGATAGAGCCGCAAGCATCCGGACACACGATAGACTTGAGGGGCTGAGCATTGAGCAGGCATATGCGGAGACGTTTTCATTGGAGCTCAGTCCTTCAGGAGTGAATAAAGGGACTGCATTGCTGGATTTTGCAAAGTATTTGCATATTCCGGTAGAAGAGACGATCGCCGTCGGTGATGCGGATAATGATATTCCTTCGATAAAGGCAGCAGGGCTTGGCGTTGCGATGGGGAATGCAAATGCGAATGTAAAGGACATTTGGGGAATAAGACAGGCTAAATAAAGATTCCGCCCTTGGTTTATTAACTTGACAATCGACAGCTTAATGATATGATAATCGTAGTTATATAAAGCTAACTTGCTATTATCATATAATTAGGAGGATATATATGGGAAACTTTATCATAGCGCTTTTGGTTGCATTGCTCATCATAGCAGCACTTCGAAGCACAAAGAGGAGATTGACCAGCGGCTGTTGTGGCGGTGGTGATACGGTTAAATCAGTAAAGGTAGCGGATCGGGATCCCTCGCATTATCAGCATGAAGCTGTGATTTCGATTGACGGCATGCATTGCGAAAATTGCAAAAAACGAGTGGAAAATGCCTTAAACTCGATCTCTGGTGTCTATGCCAGGGCAAATGTAGAGAAAAAGAATGCCGATGTTTTGATGAAGGAATCGCTCACGGAGGATGTCCTTCGGGATACCGTGATGAAGGCAGGGTATACGGTAACCGGTGTGACGGTGCAATCCTGAAATTTACGTCTGCCAATTTGAAAATGGATCCATTGCGAATGTAGAAGCCTTGCTAAAATGGAACCCGGCCTAATGAAAAGCAGAAAGACAGTGTGTGAAATTGTTTCTATCTGAAACAGTTTTGCACACTTTTTTAGCCTTTTGCTAAATTAATTAAAAATTCAGATTAAAAGTGAACAGTTTACCGGTAAACCTTGTTGGCATTTTTCATTGTTACATGTTATATTGTTATCGCTTGTGAAGAATCAGCCGTGCAGCGGTATTTATCTGACTATATGGCTTGCACGCTGGTTTAGTGTATAAGGAGGTAAATGAATGAAAAAAATGATGAGCGGTCTGCTTGTTGCAGGGATCGTGCTGACGACACTCGCCGGCTGCGGTTCTTCAACACAGGAGACTACAGCAGCGACACAGGCTGCTACGACAGCTGCAGCTGCTGAGGCAGCGGCTTCCGGATCCTATGTTCCGGGCACCTACAGCGCGACAGCACAGGGCTTCGGTGGTGATGTTACTGTTACACTGACCGTAGACGAATCAAAGATTACAGATGTTCAGATCACTGGTGATAAGGAAACACCGGAAAAGGGCGGCGAAGCAATCAAGACACTGCAGCCACTTCTTCTTGAGAAGCAATCCGCAGATGTTGATGCCGTTTCCGGATCAACGATCACATCTGACGCTGTGAAGAAGGCTTTTGCTGATGCACTTGCAAAGGCACAGAGCGGTGAAGCAGGCGGCGAGGAAGCATCCGGCAACAAGGCTGTTACCTATACAGCTGGTACGTATGAGGGAACCGGTACAGGTTACAATGGCCCGGTTACCGTAGCTGTAACCTTTACAGATAGCGCAATTTCAGATATCGAGGTTAAGGATTCGAAGGAAACCGAGCATGTCGGTACACCAGCCTTTGACGACCTGATTCCGGCTATGATCGAAGGCAATGGCACAGGCGTTGATTCAGTATCCGGTGCAACCTTCTCATCAAGAGCACTGAAGGATGCAGTCAATGCAGCAGCTGAGGAAGCTAAGGTTTCCGATCTTGATGCATTTAAGTCAAACAAGGTTGAGGTAACACCTGCAGCAGATATTGATGACACTTGGGATGTTGTCGTAGTCGGTGCCGGCGGTGCTGGTATGGCGGCGGCTGCACAGGCAGCACAGAATGGTGATACCGTTCTCGTCATCGAGAAGAACGCTGAAATCGGTGGTAATACACTGGTATCCGGCGGTCAGTATCAGTCTGTGATGAAGTACCTCGTGTGGGATCCGGAGAACCCGGATGCGACGACCGGTACAGGCTTTGATGGCAAGGAATATAACAAGGTTATGTCCGTTCCTGGCTGTATCAAGGAGCTCCAGACCATCGAGAACTGGTCCGAGGAGCCGTTTGATGAGGATTACTACAAGGATCATGAGTATATTGCCGGTGACATCGATGAACTTTCGAAGCACGGTGTTGTGGCAGATTATCTTCCGGTTCTTCAGGAGCTGAAGAAGGAGATCAAGGCATATCTCGACTGGGCAGAGCCGAAATTAAAGGCCGGCACACCGGAGTCGAAGTTAACCCTGTTCTCAACGGTTAACCTTCATATTTTCCAGACCTACTATGGTGGCCTTCGTCAGAGCGCAGATAAGTCCGAGTGGATTTATGGCGATGTAGATCTCGTATCTCAGTTCATCAAGGATGGACAGGATCTTAAGCCTTGGCTCGAGTCCATGGGCTCCACCTTTGTAGAGGATACGCAGCCGACACTGATTGGTGCCCTTTGGTACAGAGAGAACCAGTTCATCGGTGCCAATGTTGACACTGACGGCGATGGCAAGACAGAGGAATATCCGGGACGCTGGGGCACTTACTTCGTAGCACCGATGACCTCCTTTAAGAATGCTAATGAAAAGAACCAGATTCTCGTGAGAACGACGGCTGAGTCTCTCATCGTAGAGGATGGCAAGGTAACGGGTGTTAATGCAACAGGCTATGATGGACAGAAGGTTACGGCACATGCTACAAAGGGTGTCGTACTCGCTACCGGTGGATATGCTGCAAACATCAAGATGGTTGTAGACGAGAACAAGTACTGGTCTTCTGAGTATCTCAGCACCAGCACGAAGACCACAAACAGAAGCTCTCTTCAGGGTGATGGCATTAAGATGGCTGAGGAAGCCGGCGCTGCAGTAACAGGCCTTGGCTTTACACAGCTCATGCCGATCTCCTGGATCGACAATGGTAACCTCGCATTCGGCGGTGGTGACTATGCGGTATATATCAACCCGACAACCGGCAAGCGTTTCGTCGATGAGACCTCTGAGCGTGACGTTCTTTCCCTCAACGAGTTTAAGAACGGCATCGAGATGGATGGCGCAAAGGGTGTATTCATTGAAATCGCCAATGCTGAGACCCCGATTCCGGGACCGTATCCGTATAAGGATGAGGATGTCGAGAAGAGACAGTATGTAAGAACTGTTGATCAGCTTGCAGACCTCTTCAAGGAGCTTGGCCTCGAGACGGATGCTGAGACGGTCAAGGAAACGATCGAGAAGTATGACAAAGCAGCTATTGCCGGTGAGCAGCCGGAGGATGTCGGCAAGAAGCAGGTATCCGCACTGGTTGGCTCCTGCGAGAAGAATGACGACGGCAGCTACAAGGCAGATACCTATAAGCTGGATGGCGTAAATCTTCGTATCAGACTTCTTGCTCCGTCAACGCACCACACGATGGGTGGTGTTGTCGTCGATACAAAGCGTCATGTACTTGACGAGAGCGGCAAGGCAATCGAAGGCCTCTATGCAGCCGGCGAGGTTACCGGTGGTATCCACGGTGGTAACCGTCTCGGCGGTAACGCGATCACGGAGATCTTTGTATCTGGCCGTACCGCAGCCAATGCAATCGACGAGGATAACAAGTAAGTTTTTATTTCATCGGCCCCGGGCTTTCGCAGATAAAGTATTCTGTTTTGAATCGGCATGAGGGCAAAACGATAATATGAGAATGTTTCACCGGCTTTGCCGGTTGAAACTTGAGGCGGAGCCTCCGGAATATCACCGGAGGCTCCGCTTTTTTGTGGCATCCGGCACAGGAAATTCGTATAATAGGAGCAGATAGAAAGGTAGGGAATTCGATGAAACTCATTCACTGTGCGGATCTGCATCTCGATTCGAAAATGGAGTCGCATCTCTCGAAGGAACAGGCGAAACAAAGAAAAACAGAGCTTTTGGAAACTTATATGAATATGGTGGATTATGCCGAGACAAATGGCGTTTCTGCAGTTCTCATAGCTGGAGACCTTTTCGACAAAAAGGTCATCGGGGTGCATGCAAAAAAGACTGTGATGGATACCATCCGTCAGCATCCGGATATCAATTTCTATTATTTACAGGGGAATCATGATCTTTCCGGATTTATCTCCAATCAGGAAAAATCAAATCGTGATGCAGATCATACCACTGAAGATACAAATGCTGCTGAAAATATAGTTAATGCTGTCGAAAAGGATACAGAGGGTTCAGAGCTTCCAAAGAATCTTTACACCTTTAGTGAACACTGGCAGAGTTATATCCTCGGAACAAGTGAAAAGGGAAACATTGTCCTGACAGGCGTGGAGCTCAATGCCGACAACCAGAACACCATCTATGAAACGCTTCTGCTCCGGCCGCAGGATTTTAATATCGTGACACTCCACGGTCAGCTTGCGAAGTACAAGCCGAAGGATCATGTGGAAGTGATTGATCTCGGGGCACTCCGCAACAAGAGCATCGATTATCTTGCACTCGGACATGTTCATAGCTATGAAGAGGGGCAACTGCCACCGCGCGGTGTGTACTGCTATCCGGGCTGTCTCGAGGGGCGTGGTTTCGATGAAACTGGAGAACATGGCTTCGTACTGCTTGATATCAATGAAGAGAGCCTCACGATGCAGCGTACATTTGTCCCGTTTGCAAAGCGGAATTTCTATGCTGTCCCGGTCGATGTTTCTGCCTGCTTATCAACGACAGAGATGCTTCCGCTCGTGGAAAAGGCGCTCAATGATTGTGAAGCGAATCCGAAGGATCTTGTAAAGATCGTCCTGACCGGCAATGTCGATGTGAACTGTGAGAAAAATCCAGTACTTATCGTTAGTCGTTTTAAGGACCGATATTATTATCTCCGCGTAAAGGATGAAACGAAGGTAGCCGTGCATTATACAGATTTCAGGAATGATAAATCACTGAAGGGTGAGCTCGTTCGACTCCTGGAAGAAGATAGCTCTCTTTCCGAGGATGAAAAGTCTGCCATCATTCGCGTCGGCCTCCAGGCGTTGAACGGTGAGCAGATAGAACTGTAGGTACATTTTTTTGTTCTGTGTATAGGGTAGAGTAAGAGCATAGAAGACGATGATCTATGAAAGGCGGAAATATTTTGAGACTGATTTCACTGCATGTGGAAAATTTCGGGAAGCTATCGGGACTTGACCTCAAGTTCCAGGATGGGCTCAATGCTTACCTCCGGGAGAATGGAACCGGCAAGAGCACGCTGGCTGCCTTTATTCGCGTGATGTTTTACGGCTTTTCTAATGACCGGAAGCGTGACGAAACCGAGAATGAGCGGATGCGGTATACACCATGGCAGGGCGGTGTCTATGGCGGACAGCTCGTATTTGAAACAAAGGGAAAGACCTATCGGATTGAGCGTGTATTCGAAAAGAAAAATGACAGCTTTATGCTCTATGATGAGACGACGAATCTGCCCTCCACGGATTTCGGAGAGAATATCGGCGAAGCACTGTTCCGGATTGACAGAGAATCCTTCACAAAAACCGTTTTCATCGGACAACAGGACGTCGTAACAGCACCGACCGACAGCATTAGCGCAAAAATCGGCGGGATCAATGAGACGGGTGATCTTATGTCTTATGATCGTGCGATGGCCACGCTCACAGATGAAGCTAATGCACTCTCACCGCGGCGAGCGACGGGCGAGGTGAAGAAGCTTCAGAACCGGCTGGCAGAGCTTGATGCGGAGCTGCAGAAAAAGGATGATATCGAGGAAGCGCTTGATAAGACAAATGCAGAGATGGAGATGCTTCGCGCAGAGCTTGTGAAGGCGCAGGAGGAAAGAAAACAAAAGAGCGCGCTTAGGGATGCTTTGACGGCGTATCAGGCTGTTCTTACGGAGAAAAACAGCTATGCGGCGTTACAGGAGGAAAAGGATAAAGCGGAGGAGCGATACAAAGAAGAACGAGATGCATTTTCGGGAGAGGTACCGACTGAAGCAGAGCTTGAGCCCCTTATAAAAGATGCAGGGCATATGGTTGCTATAGAAGACAGCCTTTCGAAAAATCAGCTGACACCGGAGCTTGAGAAGAGGCTCTCTCATCTTGAAAAGGAATTTAGCACCGGGATACCGGATCAGGCAGAGCTTGGTGCGGAGAAGGAGAAAGCAGAAAAGCTCCGGCAGCTTCGCACGAATATGCTGGCAGAAGCGCTGACAGATGAAGAGAAGGAAGCACTCGATGGATTTCGACGGACGTATCCGGATGGCATGCCATCCGAGGAGGAGATTTCTGCAGGCATCCGTGCATGGCAGGAGCGACAGGGCATCGAGAGCGCACTGCCTGCAAGGCGTGCGGGCTTCGAACAGATGAAACTTTCCGCAGAGGAAAGCGAACGAAGAGATCGGCAACCGATTCTTCTTGTGGGAATTTGTTTTTTTGTATTGGCTGTGATTCTCTTTGCGGTGACAAAGAAAACAGGGATGCTGTCACTTTTGATTCCTGGCGTGATACTTTTTATCTTTTATTTCATCAGAAATCATAATTCTTCCACACAAAAGAATTTTTCCCCGGCATTTCTTGAACTTGGCAAAAAGATCGAACATGATGCAGCGGAATCCACTGAAATCCTTCGGCAAATGGAAGCCTTCTTCCAGAGATTGAAGATGCCGTTTCAGGAAAACAATGTGCTGAACACGCTGTACCGGCTACAACAGGATAGTGTACGTTTTGCAAAGCTGTCCGATAAGGAGAAACAATACCGGCAGAAGCATTATGAGGAAAAAGCAGAGGCGCTGATCAAAGATTTGACGGATTTTTTCAACAGATTTGGCCTTTTGTTTGAGGAAGCGCATATGCTTGAAGATATCATAGCGCTTCGTGAGGATGGAGAGAAGTATCAGACGCTTCTTTCACGATCGAAGGATGCAGAAGCTGCTAAGAAGGAGCTTTCTAGGATTCATGAGGAGAGGGAGGCTTTTCTTATAAAGTATCAACTCCCGGAGGATACGGAGCTCACAACAGTGCGGGATCATGTTTTGGCACTTAAGCCGTTGAAAGAGGCGCTTACTGAGCGGGAACAGGCACTTCGGACATTTACAGAAGCGCATGATGTTGCCAGGTTTGAAACAATCCGGAAGCCGGAAACCGAGGACGACATCGATTCGCTTTCTAAAGCAATTTCTGTTATAGAGAAGGATACTACGGAAAAGGGGCAGACGCTTCGGGAATATGAGAAGCGGGCGGAGGAATATACGGATAAATTTGAAGCCATCACGGAGATTTCCGCCGAGCGTGAGAATCTGCAGGAGACCAGCGAGGAGAAAAAGCGGCTTTTTGATGTGATCAGCCTCACTGAGAAATATCTGACGGCCGCAAAGGATAATTTCCTAAAGCACTATATGGCACCGATGCAGGCGGCGTTTGATCAGTATTATGCACTTCTTACTGGTGCGAAGGATCCGGATTTTGTGCTGGATGCAAAGCTGTCGGTGACGAAGACGGAGCTTGGAAAGCAGCGGAATGTCAAGCTTCTTAGCGCGGGCTATCAGGATCTCGTCGGACTCTGTCACCGGATGGCGATGGTTGATGCAATGTATGAAGAAGAGAAGCCTTTCCTTCTGTTTGATGATTCCTTCGTGAACCTCGATCAGGAGAAGATGACGGATGCACTCAAGTTTCTTTCTGCAATATCAAAGGAATATCAGGTCTTGTATTTCACCTGCCATGACAGCAGGATGATGTGAAAGTAAAATTGTTGCAAAAACGACGTAAAGCAGGTTGCAATTGACTAACGGCATGTTAAAATAATAACAAACAGGAGGTAATCACAATGAAGGAACTTTTCTATGCTATCAATCTTCCGTTTGGTCTTCATGCGAGACCGGCGGCGCATGTCGCACAGATCGCGAGTGGCGTGAAGAGCCAGGTTACGATCGAGAAGGACGGCAAGCTTGCCAACGCAAAGAATGTGCTGCAGATTCTTTCGCTCGACATTAAGAAGGGCGAGGAAATTCATCTCATGATTGAAGGCGAGGATGAGCTCGAAGCGGCAGACAAGTTGGAGGCCTTTTTTAGGGATCACCCGGTTGAGAAGCTCGATAAGCAGAAGGTATTTAAGATCGCGTTCTTCGGCACGAAGGATTATGATAAGACGTTTTTTGCACAGCTTTCTCATCCGAAGGGAGACGATACCTATAACTCACATATTCATTATTTCGAAGCTCGTCTCACAGAGGATTCGGCAGGACTTGCAAAGGGCTATGATGCTGCCTGCATCTTCGTCAATGACGACTGCGGCCGTCGGGTGATCGAGATTTTGCATGATTGCGGCGTGAAGCTGATTCTGCTCCGCTGCGCAGGATTTAACAACGTCGATCTGAAGGCTGCGAAGGAATATGGCATGACGGTTCTTCGCGTTCCGGCTTACTCTCCGTATGCAGTAGCTGAGCATGCGATGGCGATCCTGCAGGCGGCAAACCGTCGGCTTCAGCGTGCTTACTCCAGAATCCGCGATAATGACTTTGCTCTGTCCGGACTTGTCGGCCTGGATCTTCATAACAAGGTTGCCGGAATTGTCGGCACCGGCCGAATCGGTCAATGCTTCGCACGCATTTGCAAGGGCTATGGTATGACGGTGATTGGCTGGGACGCTTATCCGAACCGGAAGCTTGAGGATGAAGGACTTCTCACCTATGTGACGAAGGAGGAGCTTTTCGAAAAGTCTGACCTTATTTCTCTCCATGCGCCGCTTATCATGGGCGAGGGAGGTACCTATCATATTATCGATGAAAAAGCGATCAGCCGTATGAAGGATGATGTGATGCTTGTCAATGCTGCCCGAGGCGGCCTCATCGATAACAACGCACTTCTCGAAGCACTTCGTGCCGGCAAGTTTCATGCGGTGGCACTTGATGTATACGAGGGCGAGGAGCAGAATGTCTACACCGACCACTCAGGTGATGTTATCACAAACGATATCACAGCAAGACTTCAGTTCTATCCGCAGGTTGTCATAACATCGCACCAGGCCTTCTTCACAAGAGAGGCACTGCAGGCGATCGCAACCACGACGATGGAGAATGCACTGAATTTCAGCACCGGCAAGCCATATGGTGATGCCGAAGTGAAGCTTCCGGATTAACAAATAACAGAATAGAGGTGTGAGAGCGAAGCTCACGAATAAGCTGCAACCGTAAAAAGGCGGAGTGGAGAATTTCTTAGCAGGTAACATTTGAAGGTCACCTGAAGAAATTCTCTGCTCCGTTTTTTATGCCTTAATGTGCCTTATGGCAGAAAGATTTCGTTACAAGTCTTTTCAACGTTTTTCAGTTTCATTTCAGCATGCACTGTTAAGATGAGGCAGAAAACAAAGGAAAGACAAGTAAAGATAGAAATTTGGTACATTTTGTAAAAAATCCGTAACGAATTTACCACAGAGAATTTTAACTAAATCCGCGTATTTGCGTATTTAATTATGGTAGCTTCGAAAGGAGTCAAGTTATGCTAAATGGTGGAAGAAAAATAATAAAGAAAGTCATCACAGCCGTACTTGGAGCTGTCACAACAGCCGCTATGATTTTCGGACTTCCGATGACCTCACTTGCTTCAAACCGTACATCAATCGGTTCAGTATCAATCACCGTCAGTTCGGAGATCGAGGTTGGCAGCACGAGCTCGGATGTGGAGGTAACGTCAAATAATTCTCTTTATGATGTCTACAATGTCAGCGTCACCAATGTACCATCGGATGGATGGGATCCTGATGATAATCCGAAGGTACAGATCAAGCTTGAGCTAAGCGACAGCGATGATTATCAGTGGTCGGTTACAAAATCGAATATATCCGTTTCAGGTGATTCTGGTACCGTGTCTTCCGTTTCCGGTGGCAGCGGCCACGGGTATCTGACAATCGTGTATACATTGGCGGATCTCGATGAAATCGATACAGATTGGGAGGAGAACATGGATCTCGATATCGACGATACAGCATGGAATTCTAGCTATGGTATTGCCAAATGGAGTGCCGCCGAAGCGGCAAAGAAATATGAAGTGAAGCTGTATCGCGGAAGCACTTTGCTGACGAGCGTAACGACTACCAGCACTGCCTACGATTTCGCAAACTATTTCACACAGGCAGGTACCTATAGCTTCAAGGTTCGTGCGGTTTATTCAAGTAAATACAAGGGCGATTGGGAAACTTCAGATGATCTTTATGTTACGACTTCACAGGCGACGGCGATTGCGTCAACCTACAACGCAAGCTATAACTCGACGACCGTTTCCTATAACAGCTATGAAGGAAGTCTTACAAGCACGGTGACAAACAGCGGCTCCGGTCTGATACCTGGCAATACGACAGACGGTACCTGGATTCAGACACAGTACGGCTTCTGGTATCGTAACTCAGACGGCTCATGGACATCGAACGGCTGGCAGGAGATCGACGGGAAGTGGTATTATTTCAACGCCTACGGCTATCGCAAATCCGGTTGGATCTATTGGAACAACAAGTGGTATTACTGTGGTGCTGATGGTGCAATGCTTACGAATGCCTACACTCCGGATGGCTATTATGTAAACGCCGCCGGTGTCTGGACCACAATAGCGGCATAATTCAATAACATTCAGACAGTGACCCCGGAACTTCCGGGATCACTTTAGCCGGTTTATGAATAGATGCATAAAACTTTTATACGCTCAAATCTAAAAGAGTTGATGAAATAAGAAAGCAACAGGAGGAGAAAAAGAGATGAACAGATTCTGGTACGGTGCAGCGGCGGTGACAACAGCAGTAGCGGCAGTGGTCAGCTACATGCCGATGACAGCATTGGCTTCCACGTCTCTGGAACAGAGAAAAAAGGCGCTGGTCAGTGCAAACGTGATTGATAATTATGATGTCACACTGAATGATGTCAGCTTCACGCGGGCACAGTTTGCAAAGATGCTCGTGAAGGCCTCGAGCTATTCGAACAATGTTGCCCAGGAATCAAACGTTTCTGTTTATAAGGATGTACTCAAGGATTCGGAATATGCAGGATATATCCGCATCGCCGCTGAAAAGGGATGGATGACCGCATATCTCGGCGGTCTGTTCAAACCGGATCAGGGTGTAAAGCTTGCTGAAGCAGAGAAGGCGTGCCTGACCCTCCTCGGGTATACCAATGATGATTTTGCCGGCAATCTCGCGGCGAACCGAAACGCAAAGGCTACGAATATTGGTCTTCTCGAGAATATCCATAAAGGCTTGAATGAGGAACTTAGCTATGCGGATTGCGTCCAGCTTTTTTATAATCTTATGAAGACAAATCCGAAGACACAGGAGAATGCGACGAAATCTAGTCAAACAATTTATGGATCGTTACTTGGGTTTGATTATTCATCTGACGACAACGAGTTGAATCTTCTTAGCACGCTCAATGCGAACCTTAGCGGTCCACATACTTTGAAAGCGAACCACGACCTGAATGGTATATTACCGTTTAGCAAGAGTAAGGGAGTCTTCTATCTGAACGGGGAAGTTTCAAGCTATGATGAAATTGAGGACATTGCCGACGATGATGGAGCAATTGCAGTTTATTACAATACTTCCACAAAGACAGTATACGCATATTCCTACAGCAACAATTCTGGCGATATGGGTTCTGCGCATGGTACCGTAGACGCTATTTATTATCAGTCAAGCTCTGTGATGACACCGACCTCTGTATATATTGGAGGAGAAGAATATCAGATTGAAACCTCTGACATGCAGTATGCGTTCTCTGTTTATGGTTCTGTGGATCAGGGTGATGAAGTTACGATTGTATGGACTCTGGATAATGATAATAAGAAACAGGTTATCGCACTTTCCTGATTGTTGTAAAACCAGAAATTATGAAATGTTACAAAATAAGAAAATATGAAAATTCTGTATCGGATATCGGAGAACTTACATGCGCGATATGGCATGTAAGCATTCGAGAGAAACTGGGAGGATGAGTAGAGGATGAAGTCTAGAGCGAAGGTAAAAGGAAAGAGAAAAATCCCGGTAAAGAAGATTATCATAACTGTGATGCTTCTCGCAGCAATAGCCGGCGGCGGATATTACTTTTATCAGAAGAAGCAGGCCTCGGCAAAGGCATCGGAAGCAGAGGTGAAGACCGGTACGGTTTCAAAGCAGGATATCACTTCAGAACTTTCCGGTTCTGGTACGATCTCGCCGAAGGACAGCTACACTGTCACCTCTATGGTTGAGGGTGAGGTCGTTTCCGCCGACTTCAGTGAAGGCGATGAGGTGACAGAGGGACAAGTACTTTATCAAATCGATTCTTCTTCCATGACCTCAAAGCTGAACTCTGCACAGAGCGAGTTAACCCGAGCACAGAAGAATTATACGGATGCTGTCAGCGATTATAATGAAGCCGCTTCGAAGTTCAGCGGTAACACAGTGAAGTCCACGATGGCCGGCTATATCAAAGAGCTAAACATCAAGGAAGGAGATCAGGTCGGTGCAAACACGCAGATTGCAGAAATCTACGATGATAGTACGATGAAGGTACGCATCCCATTCCTATCCGAAGAAGCACAGGCGATTTCGGTTGGTATGACAGCGACGCTGACGCTTTCTGATACGATGGAGGAAATCCAGGGATCAGTCACCAATGTCGGAACCATGGATACGACACTTACCGGCGGGCAAATTGTCCGCTACGTGACGGTTCAGGTGACAAATCCGGGCGGTCTCACGACCGATACGGCAGTGACCGCAAATATCGGCGGTCTCGAATCTGCTGGTGACGGCACCTTCGAGCCGGCCAGGGACCTTAATCTGATGGCAACCGATCTTACGAGCAGTGTAACGGTTTCAAAGCTACTCGTGGCCGCTGGCGATCATGTTGAGGTCGGCACAGCTCTCTTCACGATGGCGAGTGATGACGCACAGGATATCCTGGATTCGTATCAGGACAAGGTTGATTCGGCCCAGTCCTCCGTCGATAACGCCCAGTCCAGCCTTGATTCTACAAACGATAATTACGATAACTACACGATCACGGCACCGATTTCAGGCACCGTCGTGACGAAGAGTGTCAATGCCGGTGAGAACATCCAGAACGGCAGTTCCGCAACTTCTCTTGCGGTGATTTATGATCTCTCCGAGCTCACCTTCCAGATGGACATCGATGAGCTGGATATTTCTAATGTCAAGGTCGGACAGTCCGTTGAAGTCACCGCAGACGCCTTCGAAGGTCAGACGTTTACGGGCTCTGTCACTAATGTCTCCATGGAGGGCACAGCCTCTAATGGTGTTACATACTATCCGGTTACGGTCACACTCACAGACTTCGGAGGGCTCCTGCCCGGCATGAATGTGACCGGTGTGATCATTCTTGATGAATCGAAGGATGCACTCGCGATACCCGTCGATGCTCTTCAGCGCGGAAATAAGGTTTATGTCAAGGATGTCGACGGCGAGACCTACACCGATGATCAGAAGGGTGAGAATGTACCGGATGGCTTCCATTCTGTCAGTGTAGAAACTGGTCTTACCTCTGATGATTACGTAGAGATTACTTCCGGTGATCTAAAGGAAGGCGATACCGTTTACATTACTCAGTCAACCGTTTCATCGAGCTCTGACCAGATGATGATGGGCGGCCCTGGCGGCGGTGACATGGGCGGCGGCCCCGGCGGTGAAGGCGGCGGTAACCGTGGCGGTGAAGGCGGTGGCGGTAACCGTGGCGGTGGCGGCGGCCCGATGGGCTAAGGCTGAAAGGAGCCTTTTATGGCGGATGAAGAAAAGACAAAAATAGAAACAAAAGACGACGATGATGAACCGGATGAATATGCAGAGAATCACGAGGAGGTCGAGCGGCTGAAGGCCGCACAGGCGGCGATGGCCGCGCGGTCCGGCATCGACAACATGGACGGGCAGGCACCGCAATACACGCCGCCCGGGCATGAAGGTGAAACCCCGCTGCTCGAGATGCATGGCATCACGAAGATCTATCAGGTCGGTGATGAAGAGGTCCGGGCCAATGACGGCATCACCATCAATATTTATAACGGAGAATTTGTTGCAATCGTCGGTAAATCCGGTTCCGGGAAATCTACACTTATGAACATCATCGGTGCACTCGATGTGCCGACGAGCGGCGAATATCTCATTAATGGCCGTAATACCTCCGAGATGACAGATGATGAACTCTGCGAAATCCGAAACGACAAGATCGGTTTCATTTTCCAGCAGTACAACCTGCTTCCGAAGGACAATCTTCTCGACAATGTCTGCCTGCCACTTCTCTATGCCGGTCTCCCGAAGGCGGAGCAGAAGGAACGTGCGATGAAGCAGCTCGAGCGCGTCGGCCTTGCGGATAAATGGATGCAGCATCCGAACCAGCTTTCCGGTGGCCAGCAGCAGAGAGTATCGATCGCCCGCGCACTTGCCGGTGATCCGGAGCTGATTCTCGCCGATGAGCCGACCGGCGCACTTGATTCGAAAACCTCCCGGCAGGTGCTCGGATTTCTACAAAGTATCAACCAGGATGGTACGACCGTTGTCATGATTACACATGATAACTCCCTGGCGCTCGAAGCGAAGCGCGTCGTCCGGATTTCGGATGGCAAGGTGGTTTTTGACGGTGCGACAGAGGATTATGCGAAGATCATTTGATGGGAAAAAGTATGGCAGAACCAGAAGTGTTGTCTTGACGGTAGGAAATTTAGAACTTCATCAATAACGATAGTAATAAGGCTGTAGATAATATTACTTAGCCGGCGTAGGGAGACAGAGTAGAATGCTGAATTCATACAAGCTTGCACTGAAAAGCATATGGGCCAATAAAATGCGGTCGTTCCTCACGATGCTTGGTATCATCATTGGTGTGGCGGCCGTGATCATACTTGTAGGCATTGTAAACGGAGAAATGAACTATATGACGGAGAGCTTCGCGTCGATGGGTACCAACCGAATCACCGTGAATGTCCGGAATATGAGTTCCCGGTCGGTTTCTGTCGACCAGATGTATTCTTTTTTCAATGACAACACCCAGTACTTTTCCTATATGTCCCCGAACGTGACGGTCTCCGCTACGGTGAAGGTCGGCAACGAGAATTCCACGAGTACGACGGTCACAGGCGTTTCCGAGGATTATCTCAGTATACTCGATGAAAATCTCTCACAGGGACGATTTATCCAGTATGCGGATCTCAGTGCCCGGCATAAGGTTGCTGTCATCGGTTATTATGTCGCGACGAACTACTATGAATCAGCGGAAAAAGCGATTGGAGAAGATATCTCTGTGAATGGCGAAAAGTATAAAATCGTCGGTGTCGTCGAGCGGCAGACCTCGACCTCTGAGTCGATGGAAGAAGGCGGCGATGATGATTTTGTCTACATTCCATACACTTCAGCGATCAAATTAAGTCGTAATGGAACCGTTTCGAACTATACCTTTACAGTCAGAGATGATTATGTGAAGCAGGCGGCGACCATCAAGACCTATATCGAGGATTACCTTTATACAATTTTTAAGAGTGATGACTTCTACAATGTTACCGCGATGAGTGAGCTTCTGGATTCGATGAATGAGATGATCGGTACGATGTCAATGATGCTTGGTGGTATCGCTGGGATCTCTTTGCTCGTCGCCGGTGTTGGTGTCATGAATATTATGCTTGTGTCCGTTACAGAGCGAACGAGAGAGATCGGTATACGTAAGGCGCTTGGCGCGAAGAAGAGTACGATTCTTTCACAGTTCGTCATCGAGGCAGCGGTGACAAGCTCCTTTGGCGGTGTGCTCGGCATTATCGTCGGTTTCATTGGTACCAATATCGCCGGCCGGATCATGAGCATCAACGCTTCACCGACCTTTGGTTCGGTCATCGTGTCCTTCTCGGTGTCCGTCGCGATCGGTCTTATCTTCGGCTATATGCCGGCCCGCCGCGCCGCAGCCCTGAACCCAATCGACGCCCTTAGGTCAGAGTGATTTGATCCCGTAATACGCGTCCAGCATGTCTCCCACCATCTCCATTGGACAGGTCGAAGACATGCTGGACGCTCGTTTATTGGAAAACATACAATATTAATCCTTCATGCCATTGCGGGCGAGGTCGGTGAAGGCAAGGCCGTGGGTCAGGCGGATGCCGCCCTTCTGGGAGTTCTTCACGGAGTAGAGTGCAATGTCGGCTGCATACAGGAGATCCCAGTTTTTGTTGCCACCAGATGGAACGAAGCCACAGATGCCCTGTGAGATCGTGAGTCCGGAGATAACAGATGCCGTCTCGGTTTTGATCGTTGCGTTGCGGATACCCTTCTGCAGCTGATCTGCGACGTTCAGAACATCCATCTCACTGAGTCCGTGATACAGCACGACAAATTCATCACCGCCATAACGGAAAACCTCGACATGATCACCGGAAACGTCAGACAAAACCTTTGCTAGCGCGACAAGACAGCGATCGCCGGTCGTATGACCGTAGGTGTCATTGAAATGTTTGAAATTGTCGATATCGAGGATCTCGACCGCCATAAACTGATGCAGCTGATAGGCTTCTTCGAAGATTGCATCGATGCGCCTCCGCATGATGCTTCGGTTCTGGAGCCCCGTCAGCGCATCATAATGCGCTAATCTTGCCAGGCGTTCATTCTCCTTCTTTGCCTGTTCCATCGCCTGGTAGGTGGATAAAAAAGTCTGGTAATCACTGAGCTCCTCTGTGCGGTGCTTGTTATATGCATCAAAATACAGGCGGGAAGCCTCGAGTTCACGCGTGGGTTTGGTGATGGCCTGATAATAGTTGACAGCCATGCGGTAAAAACGGAGCTTCAGGTTTGTGATATTTGTTTCACCGACCGTATCCCACATGACATCGACAATTTTCGTTACTGCATCTGCATGGCTATGCTGGAGCAGAAAATCACCAAACAGGATAAGATCAAGGGCGCCGTCGATGACCATATCCTTATCTTTCAGGAGTTCGTAGACCTTTTCGAGTGTCTGTTTAAATTCGTTGTCATTTCCCTGGAGAAGATGATATTCACAAAGAACAATGAGATACAGTGAATAGTTCGCGTATTCAGCACGCTCTTCTTGCGACATTTCCGCCAGCATAATATGTGCGCGGCGGAGAAGTAATCCTGCATCATGGGTGTTATCTTTCTGGATGGAAGCATTGCACTCTTCGACCAGTGCCCAGAACTGAATCTGTGTATGGTACATGTTTTCCGGCGGCAGTTTACGCGCGGCAGCGGCAGCCCGATGGCAGTATTTCTTGCCATCCGGAAAGTCACCCATGCAGTTATACTGCGCACCCATGTTGAGATAAATTACGGCGGCGATTTCGTCATCATGCAGGGCGTCTGCATAGCTGCAGGCACGGACAAGGTAATCGAGTGAAGCCTCATCGACACCGTGATTGAAGGCTTCGATACCGAGAAGATTGTAGGTCCGCGCAATGAGCACATCATCGCCGCTGTCCAGAAGGTTTGTGATGGCCTGACGGAGATAGTGCGCAATCGGCTTCCCAAAGCCATAGAGGTAATCTGCCATGTAGTAGCAGGCGGCGCCATAGGCGTCCATGCGGTTTAAGGCCTTCGCCTCCTGCATGACTCTACGGCAGACAGTTTTATAGCCGCGGGGTGTCTGACGGCGGTAGAGCTTCAGATACTGAAGATCCTCTTCAAGCGCTTCTGTTTTTTGAATTTCTTTAGCAGATTTCTGCGCAGACATCCCGTCACCTCCTTTATTCATTCGTTTTCACCGAAAAGAATTTTCATATATTGTCAGCTTTTATGATTTGAGAATAGCTTAACGGGACATGGAGGTAAATGTAAAGATTTTTCGACTAATTTATCGAGATTTTTTCTAAAAATTGTCTGAATCATTTCAATGTTAGGATCAAAATAATCTCGCTATGGGAGACATGAACCTTTGAATGATTTATGTATTATTTCCGAAAAGGTTCGTGCGGTAGCGATGAATGAGGAAGGGAACCTCCCAGAGCATCATGCCGAGCCAGCCAGCGAGACAACCCCATGGCACGGCAGCGATATCGAAATGAAAGCCCATGACGAGGATGAAGGTTGCGAGAAAACGAATGCCCATATTGACCATGGAGCTCACGAGTGTGATTTTAAGGTCGCCGGTACCACGGAAGAAAGCCTGAATCGAGTTTGTGAGAGCGGGTGCCCAGTACATAAAGGCAATGAGGCGGAGATATTTTTCTCCTTCATGAATGACATACGAGTTCGTCGTAAACAGAAGTACGGCCCAGGTCGCGACGAAATAGAGAAGAAGTCCGGCGACGAGACCATAGCAGAAATCGAGAAGTGTGCCAGTGCGAAAGCCCTTTCGGACACGACCTTGGTCGTTAGCACCCCAGTTTTGTGCCAGCACGGCGGTCATAGCATTGGCAATCGAGCGGGTCGGAATCAGGGCAAAATCATCGATGCGGTTTGCGGCAGCGAAGGCAGCAGTTGTCGTCATGCCGAGAGAGTTTACGACGCCCTGAACGCCGAGGATACCGAGCTGGACGGTCGCCTGCTGGATCGCGGAGACAGAGCCGTACTGGAGTGTCTTCTTCAGCATCTTTGCGTCGAATACGAACCATGCTTTACCCATATTGAGAATCGGGACGTGTTTACGGATGTAGTTGATGCAGAGTGCGCAGGACACGGCTTCAGACGCGACGGTAGCAATCGCAGCACCGGCAATCCCGAGGCGGAACACCATGACGAGCAGGAGATCCCCGACAATGTTTACACTTGCGCTGATTGCGAGAAAAATGAGCGGCGTTTTGCCGTCACCGAGTGCCTGCATCGTGGACGAGAGATAATTATAGAGGAAGGTGAAAATGAGGCCGAACGCGATGATACGAAGGTAGCCGGCAGCCATAGGGCGGATGGAGAGATCCACCTGCAGAAGACCGAGAATCGGGTCCGCAAATACGAAGATGATGAGACTAAGACATAGGGCAAATACCGCACCGCTAAGCATTGCGGTCGAGATTTGGCGGTGGAGCTTGTCGTATTCCTTTGCACCAAAATAGCTTCCGATGAGGATGCCGGCACCGAGTGTCGTGCCGCGGAGCAGCATGATGAGTAGTGTCATGAGCGGGTTCGAGGTGCCGACGGCAGCGAGTGCCTCCGGACCTAAGAATCGGCCGACAATGATGGAATCGACCGCGTTATAAGTGAGCTGGAGATAGTTTGCGAGAATAAAGGGGATCGTAAAACGAAGCATCGGGCCGAGAAGGCTGCCCTTCGTGAAATCATGTGTCATAAATAAGCCTTTCGTCTTGAAAACGAACGATGTTCTTCTGCCACGGAACTACAGTTTGTCAAGACAGTCGTTCCGTAATTCTATTAATATGATAGGTTAAAAGCACAAAAATACGACTCTGTAAACGCTTACAGAACTCGAAAACAATATAGTGAGTGTTCGACGCCTCTGTCAAGTGGTATTTGATGACTTCGCATGTATGTAGAATTTGAGGACTGTGCATGTATACAAAATTTGAGAGCTACGTATATATGTAGAATTATGTATGTAAAAATGAACGTGAAATAAATAACTTTTGTTGACGATGGAAACAGCTGCATTTACCATTAATGTAATTTAAATTGTAGTGCAGTGGCAATCAATGAATTTGCAAAATATGGTGAATCACTGTTTTCCGAAGCCAACGTATTTCAAAAGGTGAGGATGTTGCGGCTGTATGCATTGGCAAAGAGCAGCTTAGGCGTGTAAGGGAGGATATTTATGGCAGTACATGTAGTAGATGAGGCGAATCGGTGTCTTCAGTGCAAGAATCCGCGGTGCAGGACGGGGTGCCCGATCAATACAAATATTCCGGAGATGATCCGTCTGTTTAAGGAAGAGCAGGTGATGGATGCGGCCATGATGCTCTTTGCAAACAATCCGCTGTCGATCGTGTGCTCGCTTGTCTGTGATCATGAGAAGCAGTGTGAGGGACATTGTGTGCGGGGTATCAAGGGCGCGCCGGTACATATTTCAGCGATTGAGAACTATATTTCTGACTCCTGCTTCGAGCGGATTAAGCTGGAGATGCAGCCGCGGAACGGGAAGAAGGTTGCGGTCATCGGCGGTGGCCCGGCGGGTATCACGATTGCAGTGATTCTCCAGCAGCGGGGCTATCAGGTGACAATCTTTGAAGGACGTGAAAAGCTTGGCGGTGTCATGCGGTACGGTATCCCGGATTTCCGTCTGCCAAAGACGATCCTTGACCGCTATGCGGAACGGCTTTACGAGATGGGTATCCTCTTTAGACCGAACTTCAATATCGGCGGTTCTGTCAGCATTCAGGATCTGTTCGATGATGGCTATAAGTCAGTCTTCATCGGTACGGGTGCATGGCGGCCTCGTCGTCTGCATATCCCTGGGGAGACCTTCGGTAATGTTGCGTTTGCAATCAACTATCTGAACAATCCTGATGTTTATCATATCGGGGAGAAGGTGGCAGTCGTCGGTGCCGGCAATGCGGCGATGGATGTTGCACGGACGGCAATCCGGAAGGGCGCGCGTGAGGTCAATGTCTACTGTGTGACGGAGGAACCCGCAGCTTCACCGAAGGAGGTCGAGTATGCAAAGCTTGATGGTGTGACCTTCCAGATGCTTCAGACCGTGATCGAGATCAAGGATCATGCGGTGGTGACGGCGCCGGTTTCCTGGACGGAGGATCATCAGATGGTCGTAGACAAGAGTGCGGCAGTTGAAGTGCCGAATGATTTTACGATTATTTCGATTTCGCAGGTACCGAAGGACCGGCTTGTACAGCGGGACAAGGAGCTCAAGTTGAATGCAAGTGGCACGCTGGAAACGGATGAAAACGGTGAAACCACGATGCCGGGTGTGTTTGCTTCGGGTGACGTTGTGACCGGTGCGAAGACTGTCGTGGCGGCAGTTAATGTTTCGAAGATGATCGCAGACGACATGGACAAGTATATGCAGGGGCTGGACGGGTGATACGTTGAGACCAAATGCTTGCGGGCGCTAAACGGGCAAAGCGCTGCATATCAATGTACGCAGAAGTTCGCTTGGTGATGCGTTATAGCATGAGGTTGCACGCTTTTCAAATATTTGATACGTGAAGATGTGTGCCCTGCAAGCTTAACAATGATAGGTGGCAGATAAAATCATGGTTTTCATGATTCTATCTGCTGCTTTTTTGCCTTTTCAGGGTCTCTATGCGTTGAATGGCAGATGGAATTAGATGTGAGCCGTTTCCATCTGCCTGGAGTTTTGAAATGTGACTGATGGATTAGGGGATTTGGTTAATATATCTGCTTGAATTTTAATATGCAGGCAGATAGATTTGAGGAGAAGGGCTTTCCATCTGCTGGTTATCGATAATTTCATTGGAGCTATTATCAAATTAGGCAGATGGATAAGGGAAACTCGGAAATCCATCTGCCGATGTGAATTTATGACGACAGACGGATAAAGGTAGAGGTGCAATCCATCTGCCGATGTGAATTCATGACGACAGACGGATAAGGGTAGAAGCGCAATCCATCTGCCAGACGTGCTTTATAACGGCAGATGAAAAAGAGGTGCGGCCAAATTATCTGTTTCGTTTTTTCAGACGAGATTGAAAGCTTTTAAGCAGGAGTCAAAAAGACTGCAGCCACACCAAATTTAATATGAAAAGCTAGAAATTGCAGAAAAGGTGTAACCCAATGGGAAGAATTGCGTCCCTATAGGTGAACGGAAATGATCGATCAGATTCCGCGGGAGGTTTTTGTGAGCACGATAGATGAAAGAAAAATAGAAAATAAAGAAGAAGCGCAGCCATCCGATGAAAGCATCATCGAGCGATTCTTTGCGCGGGTAGAAGAAGCCATCGGGGATTTGCAGCAGAAGTATGGGAAGTACTGCTTCACGATCGGCTTTCATATCCTGGCGGACGAGAGCGACACCGAGGAGTGCCTGAATGACACTTGGCTTCGGACCTGGAATTCGATTCCACCGGAGCGCCCTCAGTGCCTCAAGTCCTATGTCGGCTGTATCACCAGAAATCTCGCCATTAATATGTATCGGCGCGACACAGCGAAAAAACGCGAGGGCTCCCGCTACAATGTGGCGCTTGACGAGCTCACGGATTGTATGGTGCCGTCAAAGGACAATGTTTCCGAATCTGTCGACCATAAAGCACTTTCAGAAGTGATCAATGCTTACCTTTCGACACTCCCCGAGGAGAAACGAAATATCTTCGTGCGCAGGTATTTCTATATGGACTCGATCGAAGAAATCTGCGACCGATACGGTAGAAATGAAAGCTTCATAAAGGTGAACCTCCATCGCATGCGGGAGGGACTCCGAAAGGAGCTTCTGAAATCGGATATAATTGTTTAAGGAAGGGATGAGATAGATGAAACAGGAAGATCTGATGGATGCGATGAGTGAAATCCGTCCGGAATATATCGAAGCCGCGGCAGAAGAGCCGAAAATTATCCATATGAAGCGAACGAAGAGGGCCGTCTGGCCGGGTGCAGTGGCGGCGGCACTTGTGCTGATGATCATTCTGCCGAACACTGGCGCCGGTGTGGCGCGGGCAACACAGGGACTGCCGGTTGTGGGCGCCTTTTTCCAGGCGGTGACCATCCGGAATTATCATTATGATGACGGGAACCATACGGCGGATGTCGATGTGCCGGAGATGGCGATGTTTTCCGCCAATGATGGAACGAATATCGGCGATGAAACGGATGTTGCCGTCGCAGGTGCTTATGATGCGGATTCTGCTCCCGTGGCTGGTGTTTATAACAATGAAGCCAGTGAAAACATAATGGATGGAGCAGCTATAGATGGAGCAGCTATGGATGGCGCTGTAGCAGGCGTTTATGATGCAGATTCCGATACGGCGGCAAGTGCCAATAGTGGTGATGCTGCAGTGGAAGGCTCGCAGGATGGACAATCAGAGGAGATGATGCTGGGTGCTGTAACCCCGGGAGCTTCCTCACAGGAGCAGAATCTGAAGGCAGCGAATAAGTCTATCACGAATATCACCGCGGATATGCAGGCGACGACAGACCGGCTAATCAGCGAGTTCAAGGAGAGTCTGAAGTCCGAAGGCTATGGTTCCCTCGATGTAAAGACAGTGACAGTGACAGATACAGACAAATGGTATTCGATTTGCCTTGAAGCTTTCATGGAAAACGCAGACAGCTACACGGAGAGACATTACTATACGATCGACCGGACGACGGGTAAGCAGATGCACTTAAAGGATCTCTTCCCGACCGGCGATTATGTAAAGGTATTGTCTGATGATATCAAGAAGGAAATGAAGGCACGTGAAGCCGCAGACAGCAACATCACCTATTTCCTTGATTCGGATGTGCCGGAGGATGATTTCAAATCAATCGATGCCGATCAGGAATTCTACATCGATGCGGACGAAAACCTCGTGATCTCGATGGGTCAGGGCAATGTTGCACCGATGTACATGGGCGAGCAGACTTTCAGCTTCCCGCTGAAAGAGGTGCAGGCAGTAATCGAAAAAGATCGTTGACAAAAAATAATGTGTTGCGTACAATCTAATTGTAAACAAAATTAAAAGCACCGAGGAGGTTTGATATGGCGACAATCTATGATTACACATTACCGAAGCCGGATGGCTCTGAGGTTTCGATGGCTGATTTCAAGGGAAAGGTAATGCTTATCGTAAACACAGCGACGGGCTGCGGGTTCACACCGCACTATAAGCCGCTTGAGGAGATGTATGAGAAGTACCATGATAAGGGACTCGAGATTATCGATGTGCCGTGCAATCAGTTCGCTGGACAGACGCCTGGAACGGATGATGAAATTCATGAGTTCTGCCAGCTCAAGTACAACACACAGTTTCCGCAGTACAAGAAGAGTGAGGTAAACGGTGAAGGCGCATTGCCGCTTTATAAGTATCTTAAGTCGCAGAAGGGCTTCGAGGGCTTCGGCAAGGGTCCGACGGCGCTCATGATGAGTGCGATGCTCACAAAGATCGATAAGGATTATAAGAACAATGCTGAGATCAAGTGGAATTTCACGAAGTTTCTTGTCGACCGGGACGGCAATGTCGTAGCACGCTTTGAGCCGACGCATGACATGAAGGATGTCGAGAAGCAGGTAGCAGCACTGCTGTAAGGCATGGTATGAATACTTACTGGCGTTGCAATGCTGCATTATCGTGACATACTGATATTTCTGATGACGTAGGTTTGTATATAGCTGGATAGATGTGTGATGCATCTATCCGGCTTTTCTTTTAGTGACTTTAGTCCATATCATCAGGGATGCTTTTCCTCTGATGATACAAAAAAACCACACACTTTAGGAGTGGTGGCGATTGTTTATAATGGGTTTTATGGTATGATGCATTTAATAAAAAGGAAATTAGATGAAGTGGAGGTACAGTATGGCGGTAAAGAAGGTTCTGGTGTATCAGTCGAAAGACGAACAGGATTGGGAAAAAGCCAAGGGAATTTTGGCTGAAGGAGGCATAGGCTTCCATGACTGGGCATCAGAAGAGGTCGGTGCCTGCGGGTGCGGCGCGAAGCTGGACATCCGGAAGTTCGGACGGAAGGAGCCGATTCCGACGAGAATTTTTCATATCGAGGTGGAGCCGGTGGACGGAGATGCAGCGAAGAAGCTTCTGAAGGGCACCGTGAAGCCGGTACTGTCGTACGGGTATAATTTTTAAGCACGCATATGAAGTGTTGAATCATGAAATTTCAGGGAGTATGAAAATATGAAACGAAAGAGAACGGCAACTTTAAGAATAATGGCGGTCATGGCATCGGCTATGCTGGGTTCAAGCTTCTACATTTTCACAACATATGCTGCGACCATCCGGCATGGTGTAGCGGCGGCCGTACATGCTGAAAACGGATTTGGCCCCGGCTATGTGACTGTATCCGAGGAAGCTCAAACCTCAGCTGCTTCAGGAGATACAACATCTACTTATGCCGTCAATGATCATAAGACTGTCAATGCAAACGCGGCGAGCGAATCCTCGATTGACAATGTTGCAAGTCTCTCAACAACTGACACAATCAACGATGCCTATAAAACAGTTGTCACGACTACAAGTGAAATTGGTAATGACAAGACGGTTACGGACTTCGACGGCAGCTACGACTACACCACACCGGTGAAGTCGGATGACGAAGCCTGGGCAGATCTTCAGAAGGCGCCCGCGGGCGGCGGCAACAAGGGCGGCTGGGGTAACTCCTACAGCGGTGCGAATTCCATCCCGCTTGGTAATATCGATGAGGCGACAATGCATACCTACAGCGGCTATTCACGTTCGTCTGACACCACCTCGAAGGTCATCTATCTCACCTTCGATGAAGGCTATGAAAATGGCTACACACCGACATTCCTTGATGTACTAAAAAAACATGGCATCCATGGAACATTTTTCGTGACCGGTTCTTACCTGAAGTCGCAGCCGGACCTCGTGAAGCGGATGGTTGCGGAGGGACATATCGTCGGAAACCACACGCTGAAGCATCCGTCGATGTCGACAATCACGACGCACGAGGCCTTCTGGAATCAGCTGAAATCAAATTCCGATCTCTTTTATCAGACGACCGGCTATCAGATGCCTCGCTTTTATCGACCGCCGGAGGGCTCTGTCAGCATCGCGCAGCTTCAGGAAGCGCAGGCAATGGGCTACCGGACGATTCTCTGGAGTGTCGCCCATCTCGACTGGAATGTGAAGAAGCAGCCCTCCCGGGAGACAGCATTGGCTACACTCAATCGGCGGATTCACCCGGGCGCGATCGTGCTTCTCCATTGCGTTTCCTCGACCAATGCCTCCATCCTCGACGAACTCCTCACGGGCTGGGAACAGCAGGGCTACACCTTCAGTACACTCGACAAGATTTCATAATGTGACAAATGGGGACGGTTCTCTCTGTCAGCTTTTTACATGTCCAAGGGACATCCAAAAGCTGACAGAGAGAACCGTCCCCATTGTCACATAATATAAAAATATATTAGATAAATATAATATACCCACAGTTCATACCGAAACGAACTTCGCAAAATAGTGCACTTCTTTTTTGGTAAACCGGTTAAATCCCTTATTGCGAAATTTTCGACAAGTGCTAACATGATAGCAGCAATTGGGAATCTTGCATAAAAATAAATGCAAATTCTCAAAAAAATCGGTCATTTCCAACAAAATGGAGGCATTTTTTATGAAAAGAAGAGCTTTATCGGTAGTTCTGAGTGCAGCAACGCTGGTTTCACTGGCAGCCTGCGGAAGCTACAACACACCGACGACCACGACAGCCGCACCGGCAGCGACGACAGCAGCGGCAGCCGCTGAGACAACCGCAGCAGCGGCAGATGCAAAGACTGAGACGACAGCCGCAGCTACAGAAGCAGCAGCTCCTGCAGCGGATGCCATCACGATCGTTCTCGGACACTTCGGTGCACCGGGCGAGCCGGTTACCAACGCAGCCGAAACCTTCAAGTCAGAGCTTGAAAAGGCTTCAAATGGTGCTATGACTGTAGAGATTCATCCGAACTCAGAGCTCGGTAACGCAAAGGAAATGGCAGAGCAGACCGCTATCAACGCGATTCAGGCATGCCTCATCTCTCAGGGTTCACTCGATAAGTATGATATTCGTTATGCACTGCCGATTGCACCGTATGTTTTCACATCCTACGAGCAGGCCTACGCTGTAGTTGACGGACCGTTCAATGACTGGGTAAGCGATGGCACTCTTGAGAGCAAGGGACTCCACAATATTGGTCCTTGGGACTATGGTTTCAGATGCCTCACGAACTCAAAACGTGAGGTTAAGGCTCCGGAGGATGTAAAGGGCCTCAAGATCCGTACGCCGAACGAGGTACAGAAGGTTGCCTGCTTCGAAGCACTCGGCGCAGACGTACAGCAGATTGCATTTAACGAGCTCATCACCGCTCTTAAGCAGGGCACTGTAGATGGCCAGGAGAACCCGCTTTCTACAATCTATAACAACAAGATGTGGGAAGCAAATCAGAAGTATCTGACACTTGACCGTCACACCTGGGAGGCTGTTAACCTGACCGTTTCAAACGATTTCTGGGAAGGTCTCACGGATGAGCAGAAGGGCTGGGTAACCTCCGCTGCAGACGTTGCGAAGAAGCAGATGCGTGAAGAGGTTCAGAACGGCGAAGCTGATTACATCAAGAAGCTCGGCGAAGCTGGTATGACCGTAACAGAGGTTGATATGGATGCCTTCAAGGCAGCGATGCAGCCGGCATGGGACAAGATCGCAGAGTATGAAGGCTCCAAGGATGATATGGACAAGTTCCTTCAGATGGTAGCTGATACCAAGGTCTAATGCCTACACCAGCGGCTCACCGGTAAAACAACTGGTCTCCTAATCGATGAGCTGCACTTTAGAGCATCATGCATCGCATGATGCTCTATGTATATAGAATCCGTACGGGGTCAGGAGACGTTACGAATTTATTGCATTGCGTAATAAATTCGTCATGTCTCCTTGACCCCTTTACAGAAAGGTTACGTTTATGGTTGCGTTTATCGTAGTTGTAGTGCTGATCGGACTCATGCTGATCGGCGTGCCGGTATGTATCGCCATGGGCATCACCAGTGCGGGTATCTTCTCGGCACTTGGTTATTCGAAGATTCTCGCAGTTATGGCACAGAGAATCTATAATGGTACCACCGGTTTCACGATGCTGGCGATTCCTTTCTTTATTCTCGCCGGCAATCTCATGAATACTGGCGGTATCACGGACAGAATCTTTAACTTCGCACAGGCGTGTGTCGGACACTGGCCGGGAGGACTTGGCCAGGTAAACATTTTTTCATCGGTTATCTTTTCCGGTATGTCCGGAGCAGCTGTTGCTGATGCGGCAGGTCTCGGGGTCATCGAGATGAAGGCCATGGATGATGCGGGTTATGATCATAGGTTCAGTGCCGGTATCACAGCAGCTTCCTCGACGATCGGTCCGGTTATCCCGCCGTCTATTCCATTTGTCGTTTATTCATCCTGTACTGGTGCGTCCGTTGCGAAGCTTTTCGCGGCCGGCTTTGTTCCCGGTGCCATGATGGCGATTGCGATGGCGATTGCGGTTTATATCACTTCCGTCCGGAAGCATTTCCCGGTACAGCCGAAGATGCCATGGAAGACAAGAGGCAAATATTTCCTTGAAGCCATCCCTTCCTTACTTACTGTAGTCATTATCATCGGTGGTATCTGGGGCGGCCTTTTCACACCGACCGAGGCAGCCATCGTCGCGACCTTCTATGCACTGTTCCTTTCGGGTATCGTATATAAGTCGCTGACCTGGAAGAGCCTCATGAAGATCATCTATGATTCGATCATCACGAGCTGTAAGACGCTGTTCATCATTGCGATTGCAAACTTCCTTGCATACTTCTTGATTCATCAGAAGGTGCCGAATCAGATCATCACAGGACTTCTCGGTATCACGAATAACCCGTATATCCTGATTCTCCTGATCATCTTCGTGTTGTTTATCCTCGGCATGTTCATGGAAGGCACGGCCGTCATCCTGATCTGCGCACCGATCTTCCTGCCGATCATCGATGCAATCGGTATGGACTATATCCAGTTCGGTGTCATCATGATCATGGCTTCAATGATCGGTCTTCTGACTCCGCCGGTTGGTATGAGTCTGTATGCCGTATCAAGTATCACCAATGTCTCCCTGATTGACCTCTCGAAGGAGGTTATTCCGTATGTCATTGGTATCACAGTGGTTCTGCTTCTCTGCGCATTTATCCCGGCGTTTTCCATGACGCTGCCGGCGCTGATCTAAGGAGGTGCGGTTATGTTTAAGAAAATTGATAAGGTTATCGCACCGATCCTTCAGTTTATCGTGATGTTTTGCTGTATCGGTATCGCGATTATTCTCTTCATCCGCGTCATCATCCGTTTTACACCGCTGACCATTGAGCTTAGCTGGACCGATGAAGTCGTCGAATGGATAATGGCCTGGATGATTTTCTCCGCATCAACGCTCATCTTCCGGGATCATTCGCATTTCCAGGTCGACCTGCTTGTGAAGAAGCTGGAAGGAACAAAGGCCGGAGTCGTTCTTCGTATGCTCATTACGATTCTGAGCATAATTTTCATCGCATCGTTGTTCTATTATGGCATCCTGATGGTCATGAGTACGGATCAGTTCTCGCCGATCATGAAGGTACCAACGAAATTCCCGTACTCCAGCATCCCGATCAACTGCGCGCTGATGCTGTTCTATCTCTGCCACGATTTCATCCTCGAGTGCGGAGAGCTGAAGAAATAAAAGTTATAGGACATAGAAAAAAGAGGCATTCCGATGTTTATCGCCGGATGCCTCTTTTGTGCTATGATAATGCAGACGATTCGAAAAATTTCAGCAAAGCAGGAGACTTTGAAAGGTCTCCTGAACCATTAAAATTCGTAATCCACGGCAATCCGGTCAGTCATCTTGCCCTTCATGGAGTTCTTCATCGCGACATGCTCCGGATGGTTTGCATAGGTATTGAGATCTGCTTCGTTCGCGAAGATGCCATCGAGCACGAGCTGATAAGCTCCGCCGTTTGTGTTGAGTCCGACCTTCAGATCCTTCACCTCCGGAATGATCTCGCGAAGATGATCGGTATCCTTTTTGAATTCTTCAAACGTAGCCTTCTTGGCGGCATCATCGCCGGCTAATTTCCAGATTACAATATGCTTGATCATACATGCCTCCTTTTTACACTGCCCTAAACATTTTTTACATGCAGTTCTCTTACTAGTTTTAGCATGCCATTCGCAAATTTCAATCGTATCGTTTCCGAAATTTTTAACTTTCTATGCTACAATGCTTACAGAATCGTAAAAAGATAAATCATCATCATTCAAAAGGAAAGAGGTTCAGTTATGCAATATAAGTCTTTCGGTAAAACAGGTCTTCAGGTTTCGACACTTTGCCTCGGTACCTGGGGTATCGGCGGTGCCGGCTGGGATTATAACACGGATGAGACGAAGCTGGATGCTATTAAGGCAGCAAAGGAAAATGGCATCAATATCTTCGATACGGCACCGGCTTACAATGGTGGTGCAGCCGAGCTACTTCTCGGGGATGCGCTGGAGTGTATGCATTGCCGCAAGGATGTGATCATTTCGACAAAATGTGGCAATGAATTTATCGACGGGCAGTACGTGCAGAGCGGAAAGCGGGAGAAAATACTTGCGGAGTGCGATGAGTCGCTGAAAAACCTCCGGACGGACTATATCGATCTCTATATTCTGCATTGGCCGCAGAAGGATGCCTCACCGGAGGAGACATTAAGTGCGATGATGGAGCTCAAAAAGGCAGGTAAGGTGCGGTTCCTCGGGCTTTCAAATCATAGCATCGCACAGATCGAGGAAGCGGAAAAGTATGCGGATATCGATTTTATCCAGGTGCAGTATTCGATGCTGATCCGAGAGCATGAAGAGGAGATGAAGTTTGCGAAGGCGCATGGCATGGGCGTCATGGGCTATGGAATCCTCGGCGGCGGCATGCTGAGCGGTCGCTATCGGACGCTGAAAACCTATGAGACGATGGATAACCGGAACCGCTTCTATAAATTCTTCCACGAGCCAGGCTGGTCGAAGGCGCAGGCGCTTCTGGCCGTACTGGATCGGGTTGCAGCGGAGAGAAATGTGCCCGTATCAGAGGTTGCAGTCAACTGGACAATTCAGAAGCCGTTTGTTTCGACAGCTTTGTTCGGGACACAGCATCGGGAACGGGTTATCGAGAATGTTAATGCACTAGACTGGGCGCTCACTGATGCTGATATTCAGAAGATTGATGCCGCAATCAATGAAATATTTGAGAATTAAGATTTTCGAAGCATAGTATATTGAGCTTCTGCACAAATCCTATGCCGCAGCAAAGAAGTTGATAAATCATATAAAATTGTCATCAATATATGGATGCAAATAATAGATGGAGGAACCGGTATGTTCAGACCGATGCGAAGATTTAAACAACAGGTCAGTGAAGAGGAGTGCATCAAGATTCTGCAGGAAGAACTACGTGGTGTTTTAGCTGTTCACGGCGAAAATGATTATCCGTATTGCTTTCCAATCAATTTTTACTATGACGAAGCAATCGGGAAAATCTACTTTCACGGCGCAAGAGAAGGTCATAAGGTTGATGCTATCAAAAAGAATAATCATGTCTGCTTCACCGTCATGAATCAGGGCTTCAAGAAGGAGAATGACTGGGCGTATTCCGTGATCAGTGTAATTATTTTCGGAAGAGTTGAGGATGTGATAGAACCTGAAGAGAAGAATCGATCTTTACAGGCACTGGCGGAAAAATACTATCCATCCAAAGAAGCCGCCACGAAAGAAGTTTTGAAGGATGGAAATCGAGCTAATGTCATAGCACTGGTAATCGATCACATGACTGGCAAACTCGTGCATGAAGCATAATTGTTTTGGAGTATTTTTGAATTAATATGGGAAAGAAAATTGTGCTTGATTGGCGCCCTTATATTGATTGTCAATTTATCGAAGGCGCTGAAAAAGATGAAGAAAAGGGAATCACCAGTAACGCATGGGTCAGTGAGGATGGTTTATCCGGAAAGTTGTCTTATCTGAATAAATACTTTGCGAGTGTATCGCTGCCAGAAACTTATTTGGAAGTAAAAGAAGGGAATTTTTATCATCCGTATACCTGGTATGGATTTACCTATCCATTTCGCTTTAAATGCACTTGTAAAAGAGGCTCCGATGGATATCCTTGCCGGCATGTTACATGTCTCTTACTGCATCTCGAAAAGCTTCATGGAGGCCCTTTTATTTTCGAGGAAACGCAGGAAGAAGAACAATACGAAAAAGAAAAGGCTGAGAAAGAAGCTGAGGAAAGACGTCAGGAAGAGCTTCGTGAAAAATTGAAAAACGATATTCATCCGATTGAGGATTATACCGGGATACCGAATCCTTCACTGAATCTGTATTTTGACTTACACCATATGGTGCAGAATTATAAAACCAACGCTTACGAAATAAAAAAAGCGAATGATATTGCGAATAAATCCTTTTCCTGGGCTAAATTTAAAATTATTTATTCATCAGATGGACATCAGCATTTGCGAGCGGAAGCCAATGTTCAGAATAATGAAGTTTCATTTGAACTTTCGCAAAATGAGCTTTCACAATGTCATTGTTCCTGCGGACATACTTTAGATGGCAAAAAGCGTATGTCATATTTTACTTCAAATGGGAAAACCGATGAAACTTTTTTCTGTAATCATGCTTTGATAGTCTGGAAAAAAATAATTCATAGAATTGAAGAAGAGAATCCCGGTGATGAAACAAGTTCAAGCGGTGATAAGTTTCTTTCTCTTTTCGCCAAGGAAAGCCTGCATACAGATGAAGTCCCTGAAGCTGAGGATGAGGCTATTATTTTAAATAAAAACATAGATTTATATCCCAGAATCGTAGATGAGGGTGATGCTGGTCTCTGCCTGGGCTTTTTGATTCGGCGACAAGGTGAAAAAGACTATGTGATGAAGAATACGCTCCATCTTCCGGATGCCATTGAGAACAAGAATATTTTCACTCTCACCAAAAGATTTTCTATCGATTTTTCAAAAGAACAACTGACGGATGCTTCACAGGTTTGGCTCGAAATCATTGAACGTGTACAAGAAGAATATTCAACACGAAGAAACAGAGTCTCATGGAACCGTCCCGCTCCAGTCATGATTGGTGAAAACATTATTCTGAAAAATTCTTTGCTGGATCGTGTTTATAATCTACTTAAAGGGCAGGAGGTTCCATACCTTACAGAAAATGAAATTCGAAGCATCTATTTTCAGCATAAAAAGGTGACTATTTATGTGAAGATCGCACCGGAGGAGAAAGCTCATGTGCTACAGGCTGTAACTGTCACAGGAAATCTTCCTCGTATCTTAAAAGGTAGGGAAAGTCAGTATATGGTCACTGACAATGTGATTAGCCGGATTGAAGCAGATGATAGGAAAGCTTTGGCCCCGTATCAACAGCTTTTCGGAAATACTGATTTCTTTACTGTTCGCATCGGAACGAAGCATCTTGCAGACCTCTACTATCGGATTCTTCCGGCAATGCGGGAATCAGGCAATGTTGAGCTCTCAGATCAAACCGGCGATCTGGCAAATGATTACCTGCCGGCAGAAGCACAATTTACATTCTTTCTGGACCTCGAGGATGATATCATCACCTGTCGTGGTGAAGTAAAGATGGGTGATGCAGTCCATACACTCCTTCAGCATGCGAAGGCAGATCCTTCAACAGACTATCGACAGGAGGATAGAATCGCAGACGAGGTTGCGAAATTCTTCCCGAAATTCAATGCAGAGAAATCGAGATTTGAGAATAAAAATAATGATACGATCCTTCCATGGATTCTTTTATATGGTGTCAATACGCTCTCCCGTTATGGTGTGGTAAAGGGGAGCGATCGGTTTCAAAATATCCATATCAAAAGATTTGAGCCGCCAAGAGTTTCCATTTCTTTGTCCTCTGGTCTTCTTGATCTGTCGATCAAAACAAAGGATATCGATGAAGAGGAGCTGCTTGATATTCTGAACAGCTATAAGCAAAGAAAAAAATGGCATCGATTGAGAAGCGGAGACTATGTTTCGCTGGAGGATAGTAAAAACAGCCTTGATGAATTTACCGGTTTTACCGATGCCCTCGGAGTGTCTCCGAAGGAAGCATTGGAAGGAACTATAGAAATACCGAGGTATCGGGCGGTTTATATCGATAAGTTGCTGGAGGAGCATGATCAGTTAGCAGCTTCGCGGGATCGGGCATTTAAGTCATTGATTCGTTCGTTCCGAACAATACAGGATGCCGATTACGAGGTGCCAAAGGAGGTTTCTGATATACTAAGGCCATATCAGCTTTATGGCTACCGATGGCTTCGTACGCTTGAAGCAAACGGCTTCGGCGGAATCCTTGCGGATGAAATGGGTCTTGGTAAAACACTTCAGATGCTGAGCACCTTGCTTGGCATGAAGCAGGACGGAGAGAAAAAGCCGAGTCTTATTATTTGCCCGGCATCACTCGTTTATAACTGGAAGGAAGAGGCAAAAAAATTCACTCCTTCTCTTTCAACGACGATTCTTGCCGGCACAAAATCAGAGCGAAGACAGCTGATGGAAGCATTAAAGGAAGGGGCCGGCACGGATGTATATATAACATCCTACGACACCTTGAAACGAGATGTGGTTTTATATGATAATGTTTCCTTCGCTGCGATCGTGCTGGATGAGGCACAGTTTGCCAAAAACCAAAATGCTCAAGTCACGAAGGCGATCAAAACGCTGAAGGCAAGCGCACGATTTGCTTTGACAGGAACACCGATCGAGAACAGACTTTCTGAGCTCTGGAGCATTTTTGATTTTCTTATGCCTGGTTTTCTCTATACGGCATCAGAATTTAGAGAAAGGTTTGAGACACCAATCATGAAGAATAACGATGCATCGGCTAAGGAAATTCTCTCAAAAATGACAAAGCCGTTTATTCTGCGTCGTAAAAAGGAGGAGGTACTGAAGGATCTTCCGGAAAAGCTGGAGGAGGTGCAGACTGCTGTATTTTCCGAAGAACAGCAGAAGCTTTATGATGCTGAGGTTGTTCGTATTAAGCGGCTTATTGCAGAGAAAACTGACAATTCGGGAGAAAGCCGCTTTAAGATTCTTGCTGGTATCACCCGTCTTCGGGAAATCTGCTGTGATCCATCGCTTTTATTTGAGAATTATACAGGGGAAAGTGCAAAGCGGGAAGCTTGTCTGGAACTGATTGAACGTGCCATTGATGGCGGACACAGGATGCTTCTTTTCTCGCAGTTTACATCGATGCTTGATCTTCTTAAACAAGATCTTGACGATCGAAACATAAGGTATTATGAAATTACAGGGGCGACGGATAAAAAGCTTCGCTTGGAGCTTGTGGATAAATTCAACACAGATGATACACCAGTATTTTTAATCTCGCTTCGAGCAGGTGGAACTGGCCTTAATCTGACCGGTGCGGATGTTGTCATTCATTATGATCCGTGGTGGAATGTTGCTGTCATGAACCAGGCAACTGACCGGGCACATCGTATCGGACAAACCAAAAAGGTCAATGTCGTAAAGCTGGTCGCATCCGGTACGATTGAAGAGAAAATCATGAATCTGCAAAAAGCGAAGGCAGACCTTGCCGATGAAATTCTGTCCGGGAAGGGAGAGTCCCTGGCAGCGTTATCAGACGATGAGATTCTTTCAATACTGAATTAGGCCAATTGAAAGCAGGATTCTAATATCAAAAAACACATATAACCCAAGTATTTAAGGAGAACTATGAACGAAGCACAAAAGAAAAATCTAGAACTCATAATGACTACACTTGCCGCATCGCGACAGTTTGATCATGCTGCGAAGATTGTGAATTTCGACCAGGAGACGATCTGCCCGCCGAAGGGGATGGCGGATCAGGGAGAAGTGCTCGCGATGCTCGAGAATCAGTCCTTTCGACTTACGAAGGAACCACAGTTTACAGCGGCGGTGGAGGCATTGTATCAAGAAAAAGAGGACCTTGATCCGCTGGACAGGGCGTTGATAAAACATCTTCATCGGGACTATAGCAAGTCAAAGAATATTACACCGGATAAGAACTTGGAATTTCAGAAGATTTACAATCAAGGCTTCGTCGACTGGATCAATGCGAAGAAGCATGCAGACTTTTCGCTGTTCGAAAAGTCACTTGCAAAGGTGCGGGATGCAAATCTCGAGGATTTGTCACTACGGGAATATGATGGTGAGAAGCCGAAGACCAAGTATGATGCTTTGTTCGATGACTATGAGGAAGGCATGACCGAGCAGGACCTTGATGCAGCGTTTGGTGCGTTTGCAGAGCGCATGACACCGATGCTTCGGGAGATTAAGACACATGGGAAAAAGATTCGAACGGATTTTCTAACGCGTGAGGTGACGGATGTTCAGCAACAGGAGATGGCGGATTATTTGCTTCATCTTCTTAAATTTGATTTCGAGCGTGGCGCCTGGACCACGACGGAGCATCCCTTTACGGATAATATCGGGAAAGATGATGCCCGCGTGACGACGCATTATTATCCGACGAATTTTCTGTCAAGCATGTTTTCCATCATTCATGAATGTGGCCATGCACTTTTTATGCAGCTGCAGCCGGCGGAGGACTATGATCATGATATCAATGACCTCCAGACGATGGGCATGCACGAATCGGTTTCTCGCTTTTATGAGAACCGTATCGGGCGTTCAAGGGCTTTTATTTCGCTGATCTACCCGAAGTGCTGTGAGATTTTTCCACAGGTTTTCACGGATGTGTCTGAAGAGGAATTCTATGAAGCTGTCAATGTCGTTGAGCCGTCACTAGTACGCACAGAGGCGGATGAGTTTACCTATACCTTTCATATTATCATCCGCTATGAGCTTGAAAAACGGATTGTGAATGGTGAACTCGAAGTAGACAGTGAGCTTCCCGATAAGTGGAACACCCTCTATGAAAAGTATCTCGGTGTGACGCCGGCAAATGACCGCGAGGGTATCCTCCAGGATGTGCACTGGGCATCCGGCTTCGGTTATTTCCCAACCTATGCCATCGGCAATATGTATAACGCGATGTATTATAATCGTATGGCACAGGACCTTAACATTGAAGAAACCATCCGGGCTGGAAGATTTGATATTATCAACAGTTGGATGGCGGAGCACGTCTTCAAGGAAGCAAATCGCCTGGCCCCGAAGGATTGGATTCGTCAGGTAACCGGTCGTGATTTTACACCGGAGGATTTTCTCGCATATCTAGAGAAAAAATACTCTGCACTTTATGAAATATAAAACACAAAATCCGCCTGCAGCTACGACTTCTGTACCTGTAGGCGGATTTTTATGGAGGGTATAAGAGTATACTAAGAAATATCAGTATTTGCAGATGTAGGCATCATTACCCGGCTCATAGGCAAACATCTTCCGGTTTGCATGCGTGAGCTTAAATCTTGCGATAAACTCAGGATCAAAAATCATACGATCCTTGATGATAATATTCTTTACCTGGTTCAGGTTAAAGCCCTGCAGAATAAAGTAAGGCAGACTCTTCGCAAAAATAATATTGTGGTTATCCATGTAATAATGAATGGAATCATCGTCTTTAATGTGTCTAAAATCAAATAAGCTTACGAAGGATTCCTCAAGTTCCAGAAAATTATCCATAAGCACCTCACTATTAAAAATAATCGAAAATTTGACTTCCTATATATTATTTATAACATTCGAAAAATACTTACACAACTTCCGATACTTTAACTCTGAACTTCCAGAATAATTAACCCTCAATACGAAAAAGTTTTAGTCAAAAGCCCAAAACCATAGGAAATAAGCCGGTTTTCGGGCTTTTTTGCTTGACCTTCTACAGTAAATATGGGATAATAG